>Ga0181585_10002209_pt1 | contig 17278 bp, 16 predicted proteins | sample 071ome_29_FD_132469 | JGI IMG/M metagenome (GOLD analysis project Ga0181585, IMG submission 132469) | Coastal salt marsh microbial communities from the Groves Creek Marsh, Skidaway Island, Georgia - 071407BT metaG (megahit assembly) | ecosystem: Environmental > Aquatic > Marine > Intertidal... | reverse complement strand
GGTGCAAATGCTGTTATTGGTCTTCAATTTGAACATAGAGCAGCTCTTGAACAAGGGTGGACTAAACAAAAACAAGTTCTTGAGATATTTGCTTATGGAACTGCAGTTAAAGTAAAGTAGATTTCTAAAAACAGTGACTAAATAGTGACACGCTCACTTTTGAAGTCTGTTTTATTGCACGCTCACTGCGATATAAATCCTCTGTATAGAGAGAGTATATTCAAATAGATTTAGTTATAATTAGCTAAGGTCAAAAGGTTATCCCATATCTGAAAAACAAGGGGTCGGCAGTTCGATTCTGCCTCTGGTCACAAATGGAAAAAATTTTAAATATGCTCAAAGACATTTTATACAATCTTATTTGGACACTTAGAAAAATTCCAAGAAAAACTTATAATAAAAATGCATTTAAAAACACACAAGGATTAAGAAATCCATATAGATATTACTTATTTGATGAGCTCAAAAATATTTTTAAAAACAATCATTTCGCAAATAGTCGAATATTAGAAATTGGACCTAAAGATGGTGAAGATTCTCTAAGGTTAGCAAGCTTGAATCCTTCAGAATTAATTTTGATTGACTTGCCTGAAAATAAAGACCCTAATCATCATAATTTTAAATTTCACGAAGAATATTTTATGCCAAATTATAAAAAAATTAACGGAAAAAAAAATATTATATATGAAAACTTTAACTACTTAAAAAATGATGAACTAGATAATTTAGGAAAATTTGATTTAATTTGGTTTACCGGGGTTTTATACCATACACAAGAACAATTAAGAATGTTAAGAAAGATATATAATTTACTAAATCCCAATGGAGTTTTGGTCCTAGAAACTTCAACAACTAGAAATAATAGTCTTAAAAAACACAGTGTAATTGAAATTACAGTTGAAGGCGAATATTATTTTCCTTCTAAAAAAGTGGTAACAACTATGTTAGGGATGATTGGATTTAGCGACTTAATAGTATCAAAATGTTATGATAGAGAAAATTACAATAAAAATAATATAAGATTTGCTTTGTTTGCACAAAAAAAAGAGAAAGTTTCTCAAATTCTTTATAGGGGAAAATATCTATACGGTGATGCAACATAATTTTTTAGGATTAAGCCACTGTACGATAACTGAATTATATTAACTCTTAAATAACAGGCTTATATTTAAAAAAACTTAGATAAACTGATTCAAGATAATGAGACTTGTTCCTGGGAGTAGAATTTTTTTCATAACTACATTTAAGTTAATCAGCTTTCTTTGCAAATACGTATGAATTAGTCATGAATGCAGACTTATCCATACTGTTTGATGATCTAGTTAGTGACAAATAATGACCTAAGTTATACAACTTTGCTAAATGCTTTAATTTAGACAACATTGAATTATTTTTAAATCTATATTTAGACTCAATTTCCTCTTTTGTATACAATGTTTGCAGCAGGTGAATACTCTTGTAAAATCTTTCGGATCCAACTTCACCGGCTTCTAGAATTATAAAGTTTTTATTTTCAAGATTTTTAATTAAAAATTCTTTGGGGTATCCAGCCGAATAGTACTCGGGAGATCCGTGCTCCATATTTGATTTTGGACAATTAATAAAAACTAGAGTATTTTCATTTGTTAAATTTTTGATATTTTCAAAGAAATTTTCTATATTCCAAACATGCTCTAAGACATTACTACAAATCAAAAAATCAAAAGAATTATTTTCAACATCGTTTTGCTTATTCATGTCAAAATAAGTTTCATATTCTTCAATTCCATATAAAGTCAAATTTAAATCAAGTCCTTTATTTCTAAGTATTTCAAGTTCAGGTTCATCGTTTGATCCGCCTATGATTAAAACATTTAAATCTGACGGAATGTTGTGTTCTTCAATAAATCGCTCAAAGATTTGAAGAAGAAGATGCCTTCCATATTCCATATTTTTATTCATAAAATAATATTAGATTCCAACCTTTAATAGCGATGTTCTAATTAATTAAATTAGTATATTTTTTAAAAGCAAATAATTTACAGAATATCAATATTTTTATTTACATAAAATAAGTCAAAAGAAGGTATGTAGAATTTTCTTAACAAAAATTTATATTTATATAGTTCTAGAAATATTTTATAGTTTTTTTGATATCTTGTATTTTTTGAAAGCCTAAAGTTATTTTTTAACAATTTATGTATATCGCCAAAGGTTTTTGCTCCAACTTGGTTTTTGGAGATTGATGATTCTAAAACAATAAATTTAATTTTTGCTAATTTATCTTCAAAACCTTTTAACACCTCGTGCTCTGCACCTTCAACATCAATCAATAACAGATCTGGATTTGGAAGGTTTAATGAAGTATATTTATTTAAATTTATTTTAATTTCTTTTTGTACTCCTTTTCTTTTATAGTCAGGGTCTGTTGCCTCTCTATTTTCGAAATCTATCTTAAATAAACTCCCAACTCCATTATTTGTATATCTGTCTTTATCAACAGCGTAGAATGACACTTTTTTGTCGCTATCTCCAAGGGCTAAGTTGAATATTTTGAAGTTTGAGTTTTGTCCAAAGTTGTGGATGTTAATTTTTATTTCTTCAATTAATTCTGGATCGGCTTCAAACACAAAATTTTCTTTTGAGTTAAAAGCTTCTGAAATCTTAATTGCATCTAGTCCATCTCTTGATCCTACTTCAACAATTATTTTTATATCTGAATTAAATTTTTTAATATCTTCTAAGCACCAACTGTACTCTGAAGGTTCTTTAATTTTCTTATTTTTCACTTAACTTTCTTTTATTATCTCGTAAGCTTCAGTCAGATTGTTAACCTTAAAATCATACACGAATTCTGATTGATATTTATACATTTTATTTTCAATATATATGGACTTAATATTGTTTTTCTTTGCTAATTCTATGTCAGTATCTTTATCACCGATAAGCCATGAATCCCTTAGCACAACATTAAATTCTTCTACTGCTTTTAATACCATTCCATTATTAGGTTTTCTAGATGTTGAAGGATTTTCATTTGAGGAAATATCATAATAAACTTTATCAATCCTTCCACCGTGAGACTCAATCTTGTATATTATGCATTCATTTATCTCTTTTAATTTATCCACAGATAAAAGACCCTTAGATACACCTGATTGATTTGTAATAATAATATTTAAATACTTCAACTTTGAAATGAGCTTTAACCCATTTAAGTTTTCCTCTGAAATGCTAATTTTTGATTTATCATTTAAATATCCGACATCATCATTTATTGTTCCATCTCTGTCTAAAAAGATTGCTGATTTTTCTTTAAATTTTTTTATTTCATTTTTTGAAGTACCACTGCTTGTAGAAAATCCTGGCAAACTTGTATGAATTATGAGTTTGCATTCGATTTTTTCAAGTATTGCTTTTTCTACTGGGTTTGAAGACCACTCTTTAGGGAGAAAGTAAAAATTTGGTTTAATAGATTCAATTAGTGTATTTGGTATCAAGTCATCAAATTCGTAAATTATGAAATTATTATTAAATTTTTCTAAATTTTCTAACCGTGTTGTTATATTTTCAAAAGGTCTATTTTTCCCTTTATATGTTTTAATACTATTATCTGAATTTACAAGAACAACTAAATGGTCAGAGTGTTTTTTTGAGTAGTTTAAGGCATGTTTGTGTCCTTCATGCAATCTATCAAATGAACCTGAAATCATTCCAATAGTTTGATTTTTCTCTTTAATATGTTTGCATTTTATAGTTAGATATTCAAAATTTTTAATTATCAATTTTCTATAGAACCAAAAAACTCGCAGCTTTCAGAAGCTTTTTTTACACCAGTATTTAAACTTTCAAATAATGTTTTATTTTTAATAATTGAATCTACAAATGTTGCAAAAAATATATCTCCGCACCCGCTGGAGTCCACAAATTTTGTTTTATAGGTTTTAGAATATACTACCTTAGTATCAATAATTGTAACTGAACCATATGCTCCCAATGTAATTATTGGAGTTGTATTATATTTCGATTCTAGCTCTCTAAGTGCGGATCTAACATTATTTTTTCCAGTAATTTTTCTTGATTCTAATAAATTTGGTTTTATGTAATTTATACCAGAAAAATTAAAAAGATTATCAACATGTGGGTCTAAGAAAATTTTTATATCTTTCTGAATACATAAATTTCTTAACTCATTAAATAAATTTTTATTAAAGTAACCTTTTTTATAGTCAATAAACAAGACAGCTTTGTACTTTGAAATATTCTCTTTAAATTTTTGAATGATTTTATTATTTGCATTATGTTCCAAATATACTTCACTATCTTCTCTAAGGTAATATTTATTGTTAACAATTATTCTGTTTTTTAAAATTGTAGAATAACTTTTAGATGCAAAATTAAAAATATTAATTTTTGCAAGTTTTTCTTTTAAGATATCCCCTATGTCGTCTGCACCAATTTGAGTATAAAGATCGACGGTGTTGTTGTAGGTAGCCAGTTTGTACGAAGTTAAAGCCGCACCGCCTGGAAAATATTCTCTTTTTTCATGCTCTATAACAGGGACAGGTGCTTCAGGCGATAATCTATTGGATAAATAATACGTATATGAATCTAAAATTGAGTCACCAAACACAGCAATTTTTTTACTCTCCATGAATTTAAATAATTTTATCTTCTAATATCTTACATATCAATTGTCCAATTGTTATATGAGCTTGCTGAATAACACCTGTAATTTCTGTTGGAACTGAAATTATATGACTTGAGTATGTTTCTAGAGTTGAAAAATCTTTCCCAACTAAAACCAAGGATTCGATTCCCATTTCAGAAGATTTCTTGACTGCCTCTATAATATTCTTGCTTTTACCAGATGTACTTATTGCAATAAGAAAATCATTTGTGTTACCCAAAGCTTCAATTTGTCTAGAAAATATATATTCAAAACCAAAGTCATTACCAATCGATGTCAATACAGAAGTATCCGTACTTAATGCAATAGCTGCAATTGGCTTTCTTTCTTCTTTAAATTTAACAACTAATTCTGCTGCTAAATGTTGTGAGTCAGCTGCAGAACCACCATTTCCACAAATTAAAATTTTTCCATTATTTAGGATTTTTTTATGAATTATATCTGAAATATTTAAAATTGTTTCTTTTAAAGAATATTGGAATTCTGCAATTTTAATTGATTCTTTAAGATATCTATCAATCGAATCATCATTATATTTCATATTTAATTTATTTTTGAGCTATTAATTTTTAATATTAATAATTAATATTTTAATGTGGGGATTAAAAAAATATATTTTGCACAACCATGGGGCGGGTTAGGTGATAATTTAGGATATTCAAATTTACCAAGGTTGTTTAGTCAAAAAGGGATCCCATTCCAAGTCTCTGTTTTTAACTATTCAAGAAATAGAGAAATACATGATTTAGTGTGGAACCAAAATAAATTTGTTCTAAAAAAAGTTTCAATCAGATCTCCAAATGCAGGATATATTATGTTCAATAGACGCCATATAAATAATCCTGAGTACAATATTATCCAAACTATAAATGTCTTACATGGATTTGAACCTGGAAATGGCTATCCAGAAATAAATATAATAAACCCAAACTTACATGGAAAAAGAATACCTTCATTAGCAGACTTAAATGCTTTTTCTCTTTTTAATACACAAGGGTTAATCTACGATAAGAATTATTTAGACTCATTAAAATTAAAACTATTAAAAACTGGGACAAAATTTTTGGACTTTCCAAATTTATATAATGAGCAAGGGTATTTGGAAGACTTAGTTGTCGTAACTTCAATAACAGATCTTATTTCGAAATTACTTTCAACTGATATTTTTTATTGTTTAAACTCTGGTTCACACTCACTTGCTGCAACTTTAAAAAACTCTTTTGGTTCACCAAAAAAAATTGTTTGTTTTAATCCAAGTTCAAATATTAAAAACTTAAAAGATTGGGGATACATCTTTGATAATGTAGAGTATGAAGATATTCCAAGCATCAAAAATTCAAATCCTTATCTTCCAATAAAAATAAAAACATATAAAAAAATTTTAGATTATTTTTCTTAAAATTAAGTACTTTATCAACTGTGAAATTTTAAATAGCTATATATTGATTAGTTTTATATCTATTAGATTGAAAAGTATATAATAAATTATGAAATTATTTACTATTTTTAGCTTAAGTTTCATTCTAACTGAAGTAATTTTTATAAATAGTGATTTTTTAACTACAGAATTAATATCGCAGGATATAAATCGTTTTCTTAAACTTAATGAACTTGAGATATCGTATTCTTACTTTTCAGCTCTTACTGGACTACTCAATCTCTTTTTATACAAAGTTTCAAAAAATTTATATAAATTACTAGACAACAACAGAAAAATCTTTTTTTACTACTTGTTATCAAACCTTTCTGTAGTTTTATTAGTTTTTTATTTTTTAAGAATCTATACAGCTTCTCGGCTTTTTATAATTATCAATATATTGTTATATCCTGTAGTTGTTTTACTAGTAGCTTCTTTTCAAAAAACGTATAATTTTTCAAATTACATTATTGTTTCTGTTTTCCTAGTAGCTGGTGTTTTTGTAATTTCTCAACAATCTTATGAACAAGAAACTTCAGGTTATAAACCGGAGAGTATAGATTCGGCGTCATCAAAACCAACTGACTATTATCCGGATTTAGAAATGAATCTAATAGAAGGTGTAACAGATATTATGAATTATTATCCATCCTTAGAACAGAACATTCAAAACTACAGAAGTTTTGAAAATTTTCATCTTGGCGATTTTTCATTTGAAGACAAATATATGCTTAAAAAATATTCAATTTGCTGTTATTGGCTACAGTATAGAAATTCTGGAGGAAAGCCTATCGGCTATCTAGAAAACTACAATGAATATTTAATATATGCTCATGGTTCTGGAATTTTTTCATTTACAAAAAAAGACGAAATTTTAGCTGGGGATTTCCAATTTGAGTTGATGGAATCAAATTTTCATGACATCATAAATAACAAGTTTTTATATGAAAGAAATCCAGTATTTGATAATTTATCAAATGGTTGGGAGAGCATTAGGGACACATTAATAGTAAATGATAGATTATATGTTAGTTTCGTAAATGAAAAATTTCAAGATTGTGTAAATGTTGAAATATTAGTTGCAGATTTAAATTTTTCATTTCTTGATTTTGATTATTTCTTTACAGATAGCGAGTGTGTTATGAGAACAGATTATCCATTATTTAATGCTATGGTTGCAGGAGGCAAGTTGATTAATAATAATAATCAAGAAATTTTCTTGGCTACTGGTGATTTTAGAAATTGGGAAAAAGCTCAAGATGAAAATAGTTATCTTGGAAAAGTTATTTCAATTAATATTGATACTACTGAGTATAAAATTATTTCTAAAGGACATAGAAACCCACAAGGACTTTCAATAACCAATAAAGAAAATTATTTAATTGAAACGGAACATGGACCCGTAGGAGGAGACGAAATTAATCTTATAAAAGTTGGTGATTCTCAAAATTTTGGCTGGCCTATTTCGTCTTATGGCAAGCATTGGTATCCAGAAAATTATGAGATGAAAGGGGGAATTGCACCTCTTTACAATTCTCACGCTGATTACGGCATGAGAGAACCCCTCTTCTATCAATACGTTGGTTATTTTGGTGGAATTGGCATATCAGATGTTGAAATAAATCACTATAAAGAAACAGATTCTTTTTTTGTAGCTACTTTAAATGGATATCAAATTTTTGAGATAGACGTAATAATTGAAGAAAACAAAATGACAAATTTTAATAGATATAAAGTCAATGATCGCATAAGAGATATGGAATATGACCCAGACAATGATGTGTACTATCTTTTATTAGAAAATAGTCCCGCAATCGGAGTTTTAAGTAAAATCGAAAAATAAAATACTTATTTTCAACTGCTAGAAAAAATTATCTATAATTTTGGTATCAACTATTGTTAGAATCCTTCTATGAGAAGAATTTCAACTTTCTATAAAGATTTAATTTTTGTTTCAAAAGTAACAGACACAAACAATAAGAAAATAAGAATCCTGTTTTCGGTTTTTGCTTCAAATCTAGTTGTTTTATTAGATTTATTAATAATTATTATCTTTGCTTACCTACTTGAAGACACAGATGATAAAACTGGATTTATTAATCAGCTATTAGTCTTTTTTTTAGACAACAAAATTTTAATTCCAATATTGATAATTCTTAGATTTGTTTTTGTTTATTTAGATAGAATGAATTTAGAGATACTTAAATTAAATATTCAAATTAACCTAAGAAACTACTTTATCAATGAAGTCTTCGATAAAGGCAACTATTCAGTTTCTGACGCTTTCTTTTATGTTAATACTTTAACAATTCACGTATCAACATTTTATGGAAGTCTCGCAGCTGTCATTAGTTTTTTTGCTCAGATTATTGTATTTTTATTTTATTTAATATTTTCAAATACTGAAGTTATTGGAGTGTTTGGTGTTGGAATAATTATTTTGTACTTTCCAACTAGATATTTTATTAAAATGCTGAGAAAGTACTCACATTTATCATATGAAAGCTTACAAGAAATAAACAAAAACGTAGAAAAAGTTTTAGACAATCTCTATTTAATAAAAATTCTCGACAAAATAAAATTTGAAATTGATAAATATAATATAACTCAAAATAAATTTTTTAACTCACAGGTTATGAATCTTAGATTTGGAACTATAAATAGTATACTTCCAAACTTCGTAACACTCTTTATTCTTGCTTTGCTTTTAGCATTCTTTGATTTCACTGAATTACTTACAATTGAATTTATAGGCGTACTTTTAAGACTTTTTCAGACTCTTGGAAATTTCAATCGCTCAATTAGTATTACTACAAATAGTCATGTTCATTTAGAAAAGCTTCATAAAATTGACAAAAATAAAGGTTCTTCAAATAAACAAAATTTTAAAAATCAATTTTCCACCGATGAACTCAAAAATAGCAGATTAGCTATGAAGCTAAACGCAGTAGGTTTCAGATACTTTAACAGTAAAGAAGATATTTTTCAGGATATAAATTTAGAGATACAAAAAAATAAACACACGATTATTACAGGTCAAAATGGCTCAGGCAAAAGCACACTGCTCGGTCTTCTTTCTGGAGTTTTTTATCCTACTGAAGGTAAGGTTGAATGTTATTCAAACAAAATTGCTTATATTGGGGCTAAACCTCTTATATTTAATGCAACTTTAAAAGAGAATTTAATTTACGGTTCCGATAATACAGTTGAAGACTTTATTTTGCAAGATTATATTGAAAAATTTCAAGTATTTAATAATAAATCGGGCATTACATTGTCTTCTGAGGTTTCTAATAAAACACTTTCATCTGGACAAATGCAAAAAGTATCTTTTATCAGGGCTTTAGTAATGAAACCTGAAATTTTATTGTTAGACGAATCTACTGCTAATTTAGATCAAAAGTCAAAAGAGTTAATTTTCAAAATCTTGAGCGAACTTAACTTAACAATTATTAACTCAACTCATAATATAAGTAGTTTCATTAAGTATGATGCTCATTACGAAATAATTAATACGGTTAACGGAAGAAAAATTATTTTAAATTAGATTTTTGTAATCTTTTATCTCATTATCTATTAGTTTTTCAATTGAGTTATTAGCCTCAATACTTTTGATTGCATTTTTAGCAATATCGCTTAATTTTATTTTTTTGCTTAAGATTTCTAAGATTTCTACAATTTTATCTTTAGAGGGAGTAAACAAAAAACCATTCACTCCGTCATCTATGATCTCTTGTAAGCTTTCAATTTTATTTCCTACTACTATACAACCAGCTGCCATAGCCTCTAAAACAACTTTTGGATTTCCCTCATAAAGAGACGGTATCAAAAAGTATCTATATTCTGTATAAAGATTAGTTAATTCATCATTTCTTAAATTGCCTATTAAGTTCAATTTCACGTTAAATTTTTCTGATAGCAAAATCAGATCTTTTTTTAAAGAACCATCTCCAACAATGTCTAAAATATATTCAGAATTTTCAAAAGACTTAATCAAAAATTCATAGTTTTTTTGTTTTTCTAATCTACCAACTGATAAAATTCTTTTTTCATGTCTATCTGGGTTATCAGAATTCTTATTTGAATTTACCCAGTTAGGTCTAACTTTTATTTTTTTTGTTAAATAGAAATACTTATTCAAATCTCTTTTGTCACAATTTGATGTAACTGTGAACAGGTTACAAAAAATTAATGCAACTTGTGTCAAAACAAAATAACCAGACTTAATATAAAATGATTTATTTTGCAATTTTGCAAAATTATATGAATTGAAACCTGTACGTATTATCAATTTTTTTCTAGTAAGAAATTTATAAACTATAGCAACCCAAGATCCATTCAATTGGTTTGTTTTAATAATATTTACATTTGCAATTTCTTTTTTGAGCAAAAAAGGAAGCTTGAAAGAATTGATAAACCTAAGTATCTTGTTATTTGAGCGCTTAATTAAGGTATATGCTGGGATGATTTCTATATTTTGTGGTATGCCTTTTATATTAAAGTCACTTTCATCACCGTATGTAACAAACGTATAAGTATGATTACCTTTTTTAACAATTTCCTCATAGATTTTCACTTCTCTTTGCAGAAGTCCAGTATCTTTCCAGTTTTTTAAAGAAATATCAAATGTAAAAAAAAGAGCTATATGCATTAATTAACATCAATTTAGTACGAATAATGAATTAATGTAAGAGTTTAAAGACGTAAAATGAAAAAAATTTTAGTAGTTCATACAAACTATAGGTTTCTGGGCGGTGAAGACACTGCTGTAATTAACGAAATAAATTTTTTAAAAAAATACTATGAAGTAAAAGTTATTTATTTTAAAAATGATATAAGTAATATTTTTGTTGACCTCCTTTCTTTTTTTATAAGAAATAATATAAATAGCTCAAAAATTATAGAAAAAGAAATAGAAAGTTATAAACCAGACCTTGTATATATACATAACACTTGGTTTAAAGTTTCTCTTGGGATTTTTAAAATTCTTGACAAAAAAAATATAAATACACTTATTAAGCTTCACAATTTTAGATATAGATGTACTCAGTCTTTTTTAGCATCTAAACACTTAAATAATCAAAAAATATGTAGCGCATGTGGTTTAGAAAAGAAAAATATTGGAATATTTAATAAGTACTACAAAGACTCATATATAAAATCATTTATGCTTATTCATTATGGTAAAAAGTATTTTAAAATTTTGAAAGACAGTAAAGCTAATGTATCAGTGCTTACCAATTTCCACAAAGAAATTTTATTAGAAAAAAATGTTAATAATTTTAAATTAGAAGTTATACCTAATTATATTAGTTCTGAAACAGGCGTTAATGATAATTTAGATAGTAACTACATAGTATACGCAGGAAGAATCTCAGAAGAAAAGGGACTAAATGAACTTATAGAGACATTTTTAAAATTAGAATCAAACAAACTAGTCTTAAAAATTGTTGGAGATGGTCCGATTCTAGATGAGCTAAGATCAAAATTTAATTCACCCCAAATAAGCTTTACTGGTCAAATTTCTAATGAAGATACATTAAAAATTATTTCTAATTCAAAAGCAGTGGTTACAGCAACTAAGCTATTAGAAGGGCAGCCTACATTACTTTGTGAAGCATCGATATCTGGAATACCAGCAATCTTTCCAAGAACTGGTGGTATATCTGAGTTTTTCCCAAATAATTACAGACTGTCATTTAAACAGTATGACTATGAAGACCTTCTTGATAAACTCAACTTGTTAAGAAATGATAATTTATTGAGAGAAATTGGTAAGGAAAATAAAGATTACATATCTTCATACTTAAACGATGCCAAGCTTAAAGATAAAATTGAGAAGTTTTTAAATGACTAAAGACAAAGTAACTGTTTTGATGAGTGTTTATAACTCTCAGAATACTGTAAGTAATGCACTAGAAAGTTTAGTCAACCAAACATACAAAAATATTGAAATTTTAGTAATAGATGATGGTTCTGAAGATGAAACTCTTAAAATATGTTTAGAGTACGCTAAATACTTTAAAAATATATCTGTTCAAGAAAATAAAAACAACATAGGTTTAACAAAGTCTTTGAATCTATTAATAGATTTATCAAATGGTAATTTATTAGCTAGGCAAGATGCTGATGATATAAGTGACTTAAAAAGGATTGAAAAACAAGTTGATTTTTTGAATAAAAATAACTTAGACGCTGTAACTTCTAGGGCAAAAATTATAAACCAAGATCGCATAATTCCTAGATTTTCATACTATTTACCAAAAAAATTAGTTATTAGATTTAAAAATCCATTTATACACGGTTCTTTAATGATTAAGAAAGCTTCAATTCAAAAATTAGGAGGGTATAACGATAAGTTTTATTATTCTCAGGATTACAAGCTTATGTGGGATTTAATTAAGACTGGAGGAAAAATAGCAATTATGAAAGAGCCACTTTACTCTTTAAACATGGAAGGAAATATTTCAACATTTATGAAAGAAAAGCAGCAACATTACGCAAGTTTTGTTAAAAAAGGAAAAAACCCGCTTATTTAGAGTGATAATCTAAACATCTGATAATTGTATCTTCAAATGAAGTTTCTGATTTCCAACCTAATTTTTGATTAATTTTTGAAGGGTCAGCAATGATACTTGTTGGCTCATCTTTTCTTAACAAAGTATCATCAATTATTACGTACTCACCAAAATCTAGCTTGAAATAGTCGAAAACTACTTCTATCAAATCTTTAATACTATGACCTTTGCCGGTTCCAATTACGTAATCATCTGAAGAATCACTTTCATTAACTTTAACCATGGCCTTTACCACATCTCCAGCAAAACCCCAGTCTCGTATTAAATCTAATGAGCCTATAATTAATTCTTTTTCTGTACCGTTACTAATTTTTATGGCGGTATTTATAACTTTTGTAAGAAGGTAATTTTCTGGTCTAAATTCTGATTCGTGATTAAACAGTATACCAATTGATATATCCCATTCAAACTTTTCTTTATAAAAATTTGATAAATTGTGACAGTACATTTTTGAAATTGCATACGGTGTTTTTGGATTAAAACTTGAATACTCTGATAGAGATTCATTACCTTTATCATCAAACATTTCAGAGCTTGAAGTTTGAAATAGTTTAGGAAATTTATTAATTTTTACAAAGGAATTTATCAAATTATTAAAAGATGAAATTATAGAATTTGAAGATTCAAAAGGAAAATTTACAGATTGAGAGACAGAACCTGGTCCAATCAAATTATAAACATAATCAGGTTTGTGGTGATTAACTAAATTTTCAATTTCTACCGATTCTTGTAAATTACATTTAGTTACCTCTAAATTTTCTAAACTATTATTGTCATTGCCTAAACAATGTAACTTTTTTCTTAAACCTACATCATCGCCAGTTCGAGAGGTTCCAATTATTTTGTATTCATCTGACTTGAGCAACAAGTTTGACAAAAAAACACCATCTTGTCCCGTAATACCCGTAATTAATACTTTTTGCTTCATAATTTGTTTTTAAATATATTTTTATATAATTTATTAGTCTAATTATTACAATAAAGAATACACACTTTATAACAAATGAAACAAAATTTAAACTTATTAATTTACTTAAACAAAATATCAGAAAATTGGATTGTTGATAGAACAAAAAAAGAGTGGCTTCAAAACAACAAATCAATAAGTACAAGATTAACACTCAGATCAAATATTATATGGTTAATAGCTCCCTGGAATTGGAGAAATGTAAATTTAGATTTACTTAAAAGGAAAAAGACCGTTTGCTCAATTTACCATATTGACAATGAAAAATTTAATGAGAAAGAGAAAAATGAATTTTACTTTCGAGATAAATATGTAGACGAATATCATGTAATTTCTAAAAACACTGAAAATCAACTAAAAAAATTAACCGAAAAAAAAATTACAACTATACCATTTTGGATAAATAATGATATTTGGTTTGAAATTCGAGAAAAAAAAGAATTGAGAAGAAAATATAGTTTAGATAATGATAAGTTTTATATAGGGTCTTTCCAAAGGGACTCCGAAGGAAGCGACTTGACTAAACCAAAGCTTTCTAAGGGACCAGATCGGTTTGTTGAGATAGTTTTAAAATATATGGAAAGACAAACAAATATTCATGTTGTAATTACAGGAAAAAGAAGAGATTATTTAATAAATGAATTTAAAAGTAGAGATATAAAATATACCTATTTTGAAATGGTAGATTATAAAATGCTTAATGAATTATATAATTGTTTAGATCTTTATATTGTTTCTTCGAGGTATGAAGGTGGCCCTCAAGCAATAGTAGAATGTGGTGTAACAAAGACACCAATAATTTCAACAAATGTAGGCATTGCCCCAGAAATATTATCTTCAGAATCTATTTTTGATATGGATAATTTTCCAACAGCTAAACCAAATATTGAGGTTGCTTATAACAACTCAATGAAACTATCGATGGAAAAAATATTTCCCAAATATATAGAAATGTTTAGATTATTAAATGAAAGTTAGTATTGGAACAAATATAAAAGAAGGTCCCTGGGGCGGGGGAAATCTTTTTGCTATTAATTTATCAAATTTTCTTAAAAAAGAAGGTCATGAGGTGGTTTATGATTTAAACCACAAAGACCTCGATATTATATTAATTACAGAACCCCGAAAAACTTCTGAGTCATCCTCGTTTACCCACTATGATGTTGAAAATTATCTTAAATATGAAAAATTTGACACAATAGTTTTACACAGGATTAACGAATGTGATGAAAGAAAAAATACAAATTATGTAAATAAATATTTAATATATGCAAACAAAATTGCAGATGAAACAATTTTTGTTAGCAAGTGGTTAAGGGATCTATATTTAAATCAAGGATTAAAATCATCAACAAACCATGTTGTATATGCCGGTGCAGACAGGGATGTTTTTAATAGAGATGGTTTTAAAGCATGGAAGGGTAATGAAAAGATGAAAATTGTTACACATCATTGGGGAGCAAATTGGAATAAAGGGTTTGACACTTATCTTAAATTAGATGGGATGATGAATGAAGAAAAGTGGAAAAAGAAAATAGAATTTACTTATATAGGTAATCTTCATAAAAAAGCACATTTTTCTAACTCAAATTTGATAAAACCTCTCTCAGGCAAAGAGCTTGCAATGGAATTAAAAAATCACAACTTATACATTACTGGTTCAATAAACGAACCTTCTGGTAATCATCATATTGAATCAGCACAGTGCGGGCTGCCAATTTTATATATTAATAGCGGTGGTATTCCAGAATATTGTGAAGGTTATGGAATTGAATTCTCAAATGACAATCTTGAAGCTAAGTTAGACGAAATGATATTAAAATATGAATATTATTTAGAGGTGCTTAAACAGTATCCAAATGACTCAAACAAAATGTCTGAAGAATTTTTGAATATATTTGAGAATGCGCTGAATAATAAGGAAAAACATTTAAATAAAAGAAATTTTTCAATTAATGACAGCAAAATCAAAAAATCTTTATATTTTTTTAAAAAAAATAAATTAATTAAATAGTATTTTTAGCAATTCATTGTTAAAGTTTTCTAAATTATTATTTTCCTGAACAGTTTTTTTTGCAGATATGGATATTTCTTTATACTGCTCTACGTTATTTAAAATGGAATAAATCTTTTTTGTCCATTCTTCAATATTATTTTTTTCTGCGAAAATTATATTTTTTTCATCTACATATATATCTGGCTCCCAGAAACCATTTGTTTTGGTAATTATTACCGGCACCCCCATTGACATAGACTGCAAAGCCACACTCTGCCCAGAGGGCTGGAGACTTTCTTTAATTGGAATGATAGTTAAAGAGGATTTATTATATAAGTTTTTTATATCACTATCTGTTAATGTCTCTTCACTCCAAAGGCCACTAATTAATTCAACATTATTAGAGTTCAAATCCTCCTTCGTTATATTTTTTGTAATAAAAGTGAATTGATAATCAGGCATATTTTTTGCAATTTCAATAGCGAATTTGTAATCTCTCATTCCATCATTACCTATAAATAGAATATTGTTTTTAATTTGATCAATATTTTTGTTTGAATTCCAAAATTGGGTATCAATAGAAAAAGGAAGAAATGAAAACTTGCTTTTCATTTTAGGGTATTTTATCTTTGAGTAGTTGTACTCACCTTCGCTTAGGAAGATAGTTTTATCAATTGTTTTTAAAAAAATGTAAGTAAAAAATTTTCTAAAAAATAACTTTAATTTCTTTTTTGTATTTATGTTGTATAGCCCCATTACAAAAACACAAGAAGTCTGTTGTTTAAACAGTTTGTTGATCAAAAGTAAAGGTAATGCTGAAAAACCCATTCTTTGGTTAGTTAAAACTATTAAATTAGAATTTTTAAGAAGTTTTATATTTTTGCTAAGTAGAAGCTGTTCAGAGTGAAATGGTAGCCCACTTAGTTTTCTTAAAAAGTATGAAAAAAAATTTAAAAATATTGAATTACTATTTTCAAACTCTATCACATTTGTATTTTGAAACCTATTTTTTAATGTACTCAAACCATAAAAGAATTCATCAGGATAGCTTGCCTTTTTACTGAGCCTTTTTTTTCTTCCTGATTGATAGATATAAGTTAGGTTTTGCAATTCCATTATTTCAATTCTTATTTAGAGTAACAAATTATTCAATCAATTGAAAAGTTTAAGTAATAAAATAAAAAATAGGATTAGAATTAAAATTTGTAAATGAAATATCTTAAAGACGCTTATTATCTTTCCCCAATAATCTTAATATCTTTTTTACTTGTATTTACTAGACCATTTGTGGGCTTAAGTTTTTTTGGTTATAGAATCGGCGAGCTTATGGTAGTTTTTGGCTTCCTAGTATCAATGGTAAGTTCTTTTTACTATATATTTTTTAGAAATAAATATAAGTTAGAAAATTTTCAAAAAATACAAATAATATTTTCTTTTATATTGGTTTCATTATTTTTTAGTATTTTTACTAATAATACCGGACTATTTGCTTCCTATACTTATAAAATTAGTTCTTATATTTGGACTGTAGGTTATTTATTTCTTATTATTTATTTCTTTAAAAATAGTTTAGTTGTTAAGAAATATGGCCAAATTATTTTGGCTGTATTTTTGTTTATACCATTTGCTCATTATTTTTTGTCAACTGGAT
>Ga0181585_10002207_pt1 | contig 17297 bp, 13 predicted proteins | sample 071ome_29_FD_132469 | JGI IMG/M metagenome (GOLD analysis project Ga0181585, IMG submission 132469) | Coastal salt marsh microbial communities from the Groves Creek Marsh, Skidaway Island, Georgia - 071407BT metaG (megahit assembly) | ecosystem: Environmental > Aquatic > Marine > Intertidal... | reverse complement strand
TCTGCCATGGCCCTTGCCCCTTATTTAGATCAACTCTATCGCAAAAACATCACACTGCTTTCCACCCTTGCTAATGGTGGTATAGAAACCATTCATGCCACGATTGCTGAGGCAAAAGACACGTTACGAGATCGTCTCAACGCTACCACAAACCATGATCAAGCCATGATCGCTATTCGGTTGTTTCGGCAACAGATTAATACCGCCGTTACCATATCTGACCTCCTTGATCTTGCCCCTGTATCAGAACAAATGCACTGGTTGAGTGAAGCGGCGGATTATGCCAGCTCCACTTTAATTGCATGGCTAGAACATCAGGCCAGGTCATCCAACCGTCTTAATAGCAACGCCAGGTGGTGTGTGTTGGCAATGGGGAAATTAGGGTCAGGCGAGCTTAATTTTTCATCTGATATTGATGTTATCATTCTCTATGATTGTCCCCCAGATGATCAGGAAAGTGGACGCGTCTTTGTTGATTTGACCAGACAATTCACCAATATCATGACCAAACCAACGGCTGATGGCATAGGTTGGCGTGTGGATTTGCGTCTTCGCCCCAACCCAAGTGTGACCCCTGTTGCTATTCGCACCGACAACGCCATCAGTTATTACGAATCTTTGGCTAGAACATGGGAAAGGGTTGCCTTTATTCGTGCACGTCACATTGCTGGTGATCCACAACTAGCAAAAGAGTTTCTATCTGAAATTGAACCTTTTATTTGGCGCCGCTATCTGGATTATACCGTCATTGATGATATGCGAATGATGTTACAGCGTGAGCCAAAATCAAATGATTTGTTAGGTTTTAATGTTAAAAAAGGCCAAGGCGGTATTCGTTCGATTGAGTTTGCTGTCCATGTTCAACAATTAATCGCTGGTGGCCGCGAACAACAGCTAAGAAACCGATCAACGGTGGTGGCACTCGAAGCCTTAGCCGAACACCAATGGATTACTAAAGACGAGGCCATGGTTTTGATCACCTGTTATTATGCCCTACGGCGGCTAGAACATCGCATCCAGATGATGCATGACGCCCATAGCCACCAATTGCCGCGCCAAGAGGAAAAACTTACTGAATTGGCCCAATTTTGTGGTCATGCTGATAATGCAAGCTTTCGCACCGCCATTCATGACCTCTGCGCCCAAGTCATTTCCAATACCAAAGGTGTATCCCAGAAACTGGGGGTTGAACCTAATGGTAACGCGGATGGGCAAAAATTGACTCTTGCCCTTTTGCTTGATCAAGATGATGACAGCAATGCCGTGACCCTGGCGCTTTCTGATCTGGGCTTTACTGATGTTAACAGCATCATCCCAACCTGCAGAAATTGGATGGCAGGCCAAATCCCAGCAACACAGAGCGATCGGGCGCGTGATATCCTTGGCCGAATTCTGCCCGCGTTATTGATCCAGATCAGCATCGCTGATAATCCAGATCAGGCCTTTCATGCCTTTGTTCGTTTAGTGGAAAATCTTCCCATAGGGGTACAGTTTTTTTCCCTTCTCGAAGGCAATCCGAATATCGCAAAGGTTATTGCCACTGTTCTTGTGGCCTCACCGCGGATGGCAGACAGCCTGTCCAATCACACCGAGTTGGTGGACGATCTGCTTTATGAAGGTTTCTGGCATCCTATTGATACCGATCTCACTCGGATGACCAGTGAATTGTCATCAGCAATGAAGATGGCAAAATCACATGAAGCCAGCCTTGATGCCTTACGCGTGAAATTACGGCACTGGCGGTTTCGCGTTCACGTTCATATGGTGACCAGTGTGATTGAACCCTCTGAGGCAGGACAGTATCTCTCACTTATTGCTGAGGCGGCGATTACCGCCGCCCTACCCATCGCACGACAGCGCATTGAAGACCGATTTGGTCAGCTTAAAGATGGCGCCCTTATCATTGTTGCTATGGGCAGACTTGGGGCAATGGAAATGACATCCTCATCTGATCTGGATTTGGTGTTTATTCATCATACCCCTGACGGAGCGATGACAGATGGGGATAAGTCTATCCCCGGCAGTCTCTATTTCACGCGCATTGGTCAAGAGATTATCAATATTCTGACTGCCCCAACAAGCGAAGGTCACGCCTATGAGGTGGATATGCGCCTGCGCCCAAGTGGGAAATCAGGGCCTGTGACCATCGCCTTTGATCGTTTCGCCAGTTATCAAATGGATAACGCTTGGACATGGGAACATATGGCTCTGATCAGAGCTCGGATCATTACCGGATTTCAACATGACGATCTGGCGACGCAGATTGAAAACTGTCTTGCCAATGTTATGAAAATAGAACGATCAAAATCGCGTGTTATTGCTGATGCTAGAGATATGCGTCAGCGCATTGCAAAACATCATCAGCCTCGATCAGGCCATGATCTGCGATTGATCACTGGCGGCCTTATTGATCTGGATTTTTTTGCCCAGATGATGCAATTGATGCATCCGCTAGAAAACGGCCAACGCCTAGGTCAAGCCACGGCAGCAATTGCCTCACTTGGCATGCGTCAGATCATCTCAGCCAAAGAAGCAGATACCTTAGCAAAATCATGCCAAGTGTTGATGGATTTAAACCAGATGATGCGTCTAACCATGATCAGCGTGCATGAACAGAAACCCGAAAACTCTCTGCCTATCCCTTTGGTTGAGCGATTTGGTATTCATACAGTATTAGAATTAGATCAATTGGTAGCACAACATGCTAATCGCATTGCTTCCATTACTGATCACAGCTTGCAGAACGTCTTAGATCAAAACACAGAAAAGTGATCAAAATCGATCAGTTTTCATGCGAAATTTCTTTTGCATTTTTAAAATAAACAGCGTACGTAGCGATTTGAAATCGCATCTGTGTCCGGCTGCGATGAATAGCGCTGGGAAAAAGGCTATGAATTCAGCTCTTCGTTCCTCATGGACGTTATTTTTTGGCATCCTTCTTTTTATGATCGGCAATGGCCTTCAAGGGGTGTTGCTTGGCGTTCGCTCAGAGCAATTAGGTTTTGGCGATATTGCCACAGGGTTGGTCATGGGCGGCTATTTCATTGGCTATTTTAGCGGTTCATTTTTTGTCCCTAAAATGGTTAGTAAAGTTGGTCATATTCGCGTTTTTGGCGTTATGGCAGCGCTGGCCTCAGCGTCAATTTTGGTTCATCCTATTGCCGAAAACTCATTCATCTGGATGGTGATGCGCATTCTCACAGGTTTTGCCTATGTTGGAATGTATATCGTTTCCGAAAGCTGGATCAATGACAAAGCCACTAACCTTACCCGTGGGGCGTTGTTATCCGTTTATATGATTGTCCAAATGCTGGGCATGATGATTGGCCAGTTTATGTTAAATCTTAGCGGCGATAATGATTATGGGTTATTCTTAGCCATTTCCATAATTGTTTCCTTTGCTGCTATTCCAATTATGTTAACAGCGGCAAGTGTGCCTGATTTTTCCGCCCCTGAACCCGCCTCCCTAAGGCGCGTTTATAACACCTCCCCTCTTAGTGTGGTTGGGATGTTAATTGTTGGTTTTAATGCCTCTATCATTTTTGGCATGGGGGCAGTTTATGCAACAAAAATTGGCATGAATGTTAGTCAAGTTTCGTTGTTCATGATCTCAATCGGTGCTGGGGCGATGCTGTTACAATACCCCATTGGCAAGTTATCTGATCTGCTTGATCGCCGAACAGTGATTCTGATTACCCATATAATTTCTGCCCTATGCCTGTTGGTAGGTTATTTCACCAGTGGGTTAGGGTTTATCATGATCTTTTTAATAATTGCGATTTATGGTGGGGTCAGTACGCCGCAATATTCGCTTTATATTGCGCATGCGAATGACTATTTGTCACCGCGCCAAGTGGTAGGGACAAGCGCAAAACTGATTATGATCAATGGACTTGGAGCCATTTTTGGGCCACCCGTTATCGGCTATACGATTTATGCCTTTGGCATTAATGCGTTTTTGATCGTTCAACTTATCACCCATCTTGGTATGGTCAGCTTTGTCATCTATCGCATGTATGCCAGAGAATCTATGCCCGTTGAGGCACAGGGGCCATTTATTTCTGTTCGCGGTACGGGCATTGCGGCATCCCTGTTGCCTGAAGCTGAATGGGAAGGTCGGACAACGACCAAAGATGAAGACAAAGTTTTGCCTTAACATCAAAACGGTTAACCCATAGCCTACCTGTTATGTGGGTGGCTAGAGAAGCCCCAGAGAACGTAATTCTTCCTGCATTTCTCTTGGCATGATATCATCATGATCTGTGCCAAGGGGAAGATCAGCTGGCGCGTCATCTGCTTCGAGGTAACGCCATCCTTGAAATGGTCGCATCCGCCGCTCAACAAGGGGAATAAGCCCCGGTGCCAGAACAATTCCGCAGGCAGGCTTGCCATCTTGACGTTCAACTTCAACCAGATCGGTAATGGGCTGACGCGCGCACATCCAGCCCTTAATGATCCAATACATGGATCCTCCATCAAGCACCTCTGTGGCACGTTTGGGAAATGACCTTGTGACATGCATAATGCGCCCATGCCTAGCCATGACCTGTTGGTGCCATTCTGTCAGTGTTTTGATATTCTCTGACCCAACCGAAAGTTTTTTTAGATGCAACGGCATAATTACCCCACCAGAAAAATCGCGGCAAGGCCAAGGAAAGTTAAAAATCCAATCACATCAGTAACAGTCGTAATAAAAACCGATGATGCCACCGCTGGATCAACCCCAATACGAGATAAGAATACCGGTATCGCCGCGCCACTAAGTGCTGCTGCTAACATATTGGCAATCATGGCAAATCCCATGACAAGCGCGATATGAAGGTTTTGAAACCACAAGAACGCCACTAAACCAGCGACAACAGCAAAGATGATACCATTGATCAAACCCACCATCGCTTCACGCATGATAAAGCGGCTTACCATACCGTCGCCTAACTGCCGCATGGCTAGCGCCCGAACCGCAACTGTCACGGTCTGAGTTCCCGCATTGCCGCCCATTGAGGCAACAATTGGCATCAAAACCGCCAGTGCTACCAGACGCTCAATCGTTTTGTCAAAGAGCCCAATCACGATTGAGGCAATCACCGCAGTTAACAAATTAACTAGCAACCAAAGAAACCGTGTTTCTACCGTTGCCTTAATTGAGGCACGAAGATTACTTCCGCTAACACCGCCAAGTGCCATCAGATCTTCTTCAGCTTCTTCTTGAATAACATCCACAATATCATCAACCGTGATGACGCCAACCAGCTTATTTTGCTGATCAACCACACTGGCAGAAACCAAACCATAGCGATGGAAAAGTAAGGCCACTTCTTCCTGATCCATGGTAACAGGGATCAAATGCGTTGAGGTCTCCATGATATCTGCGAGGCGCACAGGGCGTCCAGACGACAATAAACGCCCAAGTCTAACCTGCCCCTCAACCCGTCTTGCTGGGTCAATGACAATGATGGCATAGAAATCGTCAGGCAAATCCTCTTGGTCAAGAGAACGCATATAATCAACCGTTTGCCCCACCGTCCAATGCGATGGGCAAACCACAACCTCACGCTGCATCAATCGGCCAGCACAATTTTCAGGGTAAGACAGCGCCTCTTCTACGATCAACCTTTCCCCAACAGGCAGAGCCGCGAGAATACTGGCAAGCTCATCATCCTCAAGATCTTCAAGGATATCAATGGCGTCGTCACTTTCCATTTCAGGCAACGCCTGTGCCAATTCACTTACCCCATAAGTGGACACCACATCTTCGAGAATATCTTCAGGCAAATAGGTAAATACTGTCGCATCAATATGACGCCGCAACATGATCATAAACCGTTTACGTTGCGCAGAATTAAGGCGTTCAATCATATCTGCCTGATCCGCCGGATGAAGCGGCGAAACCAGGGATATTAATCGGTCACGATTGCCATCAGCGATCGCCGCAATAATGGCCGCCTCAACCTTGGGGGTAAGGCCATAAAGATTGGTTAGATCTGGCATACCATGGCGCTGATATTCAATATTTTCATGATCGGGTTTTACCGCCATCGCGCCCTCACACCAGTTAGGAGTTCAGTAAAGATTATTTATACCCAATCAGAGGGTAAAATCCAATTTGTGATGGTTATACCCTTTTCATGATAAAGATCAAATTCTCCATAAGCCCTTAGAAATCTGTTTCAACACCGCCATCTGTCTTGCGCCGCTCAACATAGCTAGCTAATTCCTCTTGGATAGCATTATCCATAGGTGGCGGTTGATATTCCGCTAAAATCGCTTTCATAATGGCGTTAGCCCGTTCTTCCGTTTTCAGGCCGCCAGTTTCTTCCCACGTTTCAAAATTACGCCAGTCTGATAAAAATGGGGCATAAAATGCATCCTTAAACCGGCGCTGAGTATGATCAGCACCAAAAAAATGACTGCCCGGACCAACCTCTTTGATGGCTTCAAAGGCAAGGGCATCATCACTCATATCCAGGGGCTGATTAAGATAAATCTGCTGCTGAAGCATTTCACAATCCATGATAAGTTTTTCAAAACTGGCGCATAATCCGCCCTCTAGCCAACCAGCCCCATGATAGACCATGTTGCAATGCCCAGAACTGACCGCTTGAAGCGAAGCCATGCTTTCCCATACCGCTTGCCCATCAGGATAGTTGGCAGCACATGCCACTGAGCCGCGCCAAGGCAAGCCATAACGCCGCGCCAATTGCCCTGATATCTGCATGGCTCGGTAGTATTCAGGTGTACCAAAAGCAGGTGAGCCAGATTTCATATCCACATTACTGGTAAATGCTCCAAAAACCACTGGTGTATGGGGGCGTACCTGTTGCATCAGCACCAAACCTGCCAAAAACTCAGCATTTTGTTGTACGATCGCACCTGCTACGGTCGCTGGGGCCATTGCCCCTGAGAGGGTAAAGGGGGTTATGACAACGGCCTGACCTTTCTTGGCACAGCGCATTGCCCCATCAAGCATTGGCCAGTCGTGTTTCAGAGGTGAGGTGGAATTGATATTGGTGAACATTCGCGGCTTTGATGCAAACGCACTTTCGGTAAGACCGCCAGCAATTCGCACCATTTCCATACCATCTTCGATACGCCCACTGCCAAGTGAATAAGCGTGTATCACTTTATCGGTTAGGGTCAGCATGTCATAAACACAATCTAGATGCCGTATAGATGCGTGAATGTCCACCGGCTCTACCGGATAGCCAGCAACGAAATGCAAACAATTAAAATACTGATTAAGCCGCAACAGGTTCTGAAAATCGGGTCTTGAACCTACTCGCCTGCCCCCATCAAGATCACTCACATTCGGGGCAGAAGCCACAGTAGAATAGAGCAAATTTCTGCCGCCAACCGTTAGCGTCCTATCTAAATTTCGAGGAACAATATCAAACTCAGCTGGGGCAAGGGCTATCATTTTTTCAACCAGCCCACGATCCATTTTGACATTCTTTGTCACATGATCAACATCACATCCTGCCTTTTCAAGATAATCCAATGCTTCATCATTTAAAAATAATATGCCGATTTCTTCTAATACGCGCATAGAAGTATCGTGTATTCTGTTTAGGTCTTCTTCAGAAACGGGTTCAACGGGATCGTCAATATATTGCGGAATACGCCAATCCAGTTGTTCAATGGCTGCGCGAATAGGGTTTCCCTGCCCTCGACCTGCACGCGACCGGCGACCGGATCGGTTAGATGAGTCGTTCATTTTCACACCTTTAACAGCGTTATTAACAAGTTTATCGTCAACCCAAATCCTATGCCAATGCAACTGATTATTTGCATATTACAGCGAATCCTTTATCAAAATAAAAGCTATCCTGTTGGGAGACTCATATGGGGCGACAGAAAAATAAGGGGTTGCTGTTTTTTCTGGGGGGAGCCAGATCAGGGAAAACCGCGGCAGCAGAAGCAAAAGCTATTCACATTGCTGAAAATACCGGGCAAATCCCCTATTATCTTGCTACTGGACAAGCCTTTGATGATGGGATGAAGGATCGCATTGAGCGCCACAAAGCCCTGCGCGCGGATCGCTTTAACACCATTGAAGAGCCGCTTGATCTTGCCGCCTCTATTCAGGCTATTGATGCTGTCAACGCCGTTATTCTGATTGATAGCTTAGGCATTTGGTTAACCAATATGATGATGGCGAAAAAGGACTGGCAAACGCCGTTAACAGAACTGCTCAACGTCATCGCGCATGGTGATAATCAAGTCATCCTAGTATCTGATGATGTTAGTGGAGGAATTATTCCTGAAAATGCGATGGCAAGACAGTTTCGTGATGAGTTGGGATTGATAAATCAACAAGTTGCCGCCGCTGCCACTGAAGTTATTTACGTTATTGCCGGTATCTCAACCCTGATTAAAGGTAAACAATCTTCATGACCGTTCAATTCCAACATGCCGATGATGTTTTAGATATCCTTAACAATCTGCCCCTAGCCTGTGATACCAGCATGAAAGCGGCATCTGACCGGCAAGGGCAATTGACCAAGCCCCCCGGTTCTCTTGGCCGGTTAGAGGACTTAGCCATTTGGCTAGCCGGTTGGCAAGGTCGCGAGAAACCTGAAATTCGCCATCCACGCTGTGTGATCTTTGCCGGCAATCACGGCATCACGGCAAAAGGTGTATCGGCCTTTCCCCCAGAAGTCACCATGCAGATGGTAGCCAATTTCAAAGCAGGCGGCGCCGCTATTAATCAGCTTTGTCAAGCCGCAGGGGCGGAACTTGATGTTCACGCCTTGGATTTGGATCGCCCAACAGCTGATTTTACCGAAGGCCCTGCTATGACTATTGAGGATACTCTTGCCGCCATGCAATGCGGGGCAGACGCTATTCCTGATGATGCTGATCTTTTGATGCCTGGGGAAATGGGCATTGGTAACACAACCTCTGCAGCAGCTCTGGCCTTGGCGGTAATGGGCAATACCTCTGATCGCACAGCCATATATTGGACAGGGCCAGGCACAGGCCTTGATCAGGCTGGGGTCACACAAAAAGCCGCGATGGTGCAAAAAGCTATTGACCGGAACAAAGGCAAAACCCTTAACCCGGTAGAATTGTTATCCGAATATGGCGGCAGAGAAGTCGCCGCCATTGCAGGGTTAGTTCTGGCGGCACGAATGCGGCGCATCCCAGTTCTGCTAGATGGTTATATTTCAACTGCTGCCTGCCTGCCGCTTTGGCATGAGAACGCATCAGCCCTCGCCCATTGCCAGATTAGCCATTGTTCAAAAGAACCTGGGCATCAGCATATCCTGGCAGGTCTGGGATTGCAGGCAATTCTTGATCTTGGGATGCGGCTTGGTGAGGGCAGCGGTGCGGCAACTGCCTTGCCGATTGTCAAAGCCGCGCTGGCAGCGCATAATGGTATGGCTACTTTCGCTGAGGCAGGGGTATCCGGTGGATAAACCTAGCATGGATTATATCAAGCATATGATGGTCTGGCGCTTAGATTGCCAGATGGCAGCTATGATATTAACACGCGTGCCAATGCATATTGATTATCCCAATGATCGCAAAATTGCGATGAGTTACTGGGCGTTTCCTCTGGTTGGTATTTTAGTCGCTGGAATTTCTGCAATCCCCGGGGTTATTTTGCTGTTAGCAGGGGTTCCCCCCCTTGCCGTGGGGGCAGTTATGCTAGCGGTTGCGGCCCTTATCACAGGTGGGATGCACGAAGATGGTCTGGCGGATATAGCGGATAGTTTGGGTGGTCATGATCAGGCCAGCCGGTTGCAAATTATGCGCGATAGCCGTATTGGCGCATTCGGGGTAATTGCGCTGGTGCTTATTCTGGTGATAAAGCTTGCTTGCCTTGCCGAATTAGCAACGCAAGGGGTCAATGTACTGATCGGGGCATGGCTGGCAGCGGCGGTGTTGTCACGTGCAATGATGGCATTGCAGGCATGGTCATACCCACCCCCTGACCAGACGGGCTTTGCCCATTCTGTTGGAAGTCCTGATCAAAACACTATGCTGATTGCCTTGGGGTTAGGGTTGGGGCTAGCTATTTTACTTTCCGGCTCATTGATGGTGTTTCTTGCCGCTGGTTTTGCTGTTCTTACAACTTTTCTGATCGGTGCTGCATTTAATTGGCACCTTGGCGGCATAAACGGTGATGGGCTTGGTGCAACCCAAATGCTGTCTTCAGCAGTTATTTTTATGGTTATGGCGATATCATGACACCTGCTGATGCAGAAAAAGGCATCATAACACTGGGACGCTTGATTCTAATTCGCCATGCCAGAACAGATTATGACCGCGCCCTTATTCCTCCTGAAGACCCCCCTCTTGATCCCTTAGCCCAGCATGATTATGTGGCAATGGTATCAGAGTTGCCTAAACATTGGCATTGGGTCGTATCACCTCTTCGTCGATGCCTTGCCACAGCTGAACACTTGATTTCCCATGGCGCAGAATGCGCTGAACACACCACCGATAACCGGTTAATAGAACAATCTTATGGTCGCTGGCATGGGCAAGATATTGCCACTGTTTGGGATAAGGAATTAGCCGAAGGATCAAAGCATAACTGGCATTTTTTACACCCAGATCATACCCCCCCAGAAGGTGAATCTTTTCATCAGCTAACTAAGCGTGTGACCCCTCTTTTGCATGAGTTAAGCACATCAGGGCAAAATTATATTGTTATCACCCACGGCATGGTCATAAGGGCCATGGTTGGCGCGGCGCTAGGATTGACACCAGATCGCGCTATGGCATTTGAAATTGCCCCTATGTCGATGACGGGATTAACGCGCATGAATAAAGGGGGCAGTCTTGATCAAGCCAATGGCGGTGATTGGCAGGTCAATTTCCTAAACCGAGGGTTTTGATTAATTTTTCTGATACTACCCTATCGGTTGCCACGTGGGTCAACCCATCCAATACTGCCATCATTTCGGCGGTAAATCATATTCAGCCCCATATGGGATCGGTTGCGAAACATCATCGCTGGCTGGCCTGATATATCAAACCGCATGATCGCTTCTTCAAGAGACATAATATTAATTGGATAATCCATTTCCGCCAGAATCGCTGGAGCACCCTCACCGCTAATGGCCTCATCAACACCGCCATCTTGGATATCTTCCTCATCCTTGAGGTCAGAAAGGGACAGCACCGTCATGGTCGCATCCATCTGATCCGTTTCCTGCTGATCGTGACGATGATTGCGAAGCCGTCGTTTATAACGGCGCAAGCGTTTTTCAATATGATGAGCGGCAACATCAAGCGCTTGATGGGCATCCCCTGCCTTACCACTAGCCTCCATATCCATGCCTGTAGACAGATTGACATGAACCTTAACGGCAAAACCGGCCGTATCTTTTTCTAAGGTGACTGAACCTGATACGGCACGAGGAAAATATTTTTCAATAGCTGCCTCTAATTGCACTTGGGCGTGTTCTTGAAACGCTGGACCCGTATCCATATTTTTACCTGAAACAGTGATTTGCATTTTCATCTCCTTTGTTCAGACACATTGATAAGATCGATAAACGTTTTTTTATGATCAGCCAAAACGATCATCAATACAAGTTTAGAGTAAATGCAATTTGTGCTTGAAATACGGCAAATCAGGCAAATTCTTGCCGTAACCCTATAGATAACCTTCCGCCATCCACCTGATCAACAAAATGCAATGGGCGTCCGTGATCCCCATCACGATTGGCAAAACCTGGCGCCGACAGCAACACCAACTGCCCCGGATGATCATTTAGGGCAACAGCACCATTGCCATTACGATCATCACATAAACAAAGTCGCGATTTCCCTGCCAAAGTAATGATAATCACGATCTGTCGATACCGTAGCCCATCACGGTGAACCCCGATCCCTTTAGACCCTTTGGGATAGCGTTGAATAGCGCGATCATTAAGATAAAGTGGTTCAGAAAACACAGGAGTTTCCAGCCTGCCATTCGCCGTGTTCAGCCCATCTTCTAGCATCTGGCAGATGACCTCCAGATGGCCTTCTCTTGGGGCTGGAAAACAGATATCAAAGTCCTGATGAACAACGACCCCTTTATGCGATACGCGGTCAGTCGCACGGCGCATTGGTAAAGCCTCAGCCATATCCGTTAACACTGCGATTTCATCAGCGGTAAAAAAAGGCACAGAAACACCAAGGCACTGATCCGCAGCTAGCGCAATCAGTGCCTCTTTGAGTTGATCTATGCGGTCATCGGTCAAGGCAAACATGAGTGTTTGACCACCATAACAAAGATTTAATCGAGGGTTTTGACCAGTTTATCAACCTCAGGAAGAACACTTTCCACACGATCAAACATCATATTAATTTCGTCTTCGCTGATAATTAGTGGCGGGCAAAACGCGATGCCATCAAGAGGAAGTGCCCTAATAATCACCCCAGCATCCTGAACCATTTTCATGACCCGTGCGGCCAATTTATGCTTTGGATCAAGCTTAATCCGGCTATTGGGTTCTTTCACAAACTCAATCGCACCAATAAGCCCAATACCGCGCGCATCACCAACGCTGTCATATTTCCCAAGCCCCTTGATCCGCTCTTGGAATAACGGCGCGATTTTGCGAACATAATTAATAATGTCACGCTCTTCCATCAATTCAAGCGTACGCAGAGCAACTGCTGCAGGAACAGGATGGGCAGTATAAGTATAACCATGGCCGAACTGGCCTAGCTTTTCTGCTTGAACTGCCATGCCGTCAGCAACTTTATTGCTTACCAATACAGCAGAAATTGGCAGATAAGCCGATGATAAAGCCTTAGCACAGGTGAGGATATCTGGCTTGAGACCATAAGTTTGTGATCCCCACATATTGCCCGTACGACCAAAGCCACAGATCACTTCATCAGCGATAAACAGAATATCGTGTTTCTTTAAAATTGGTTGCAGAGCCTCAAAATACCCTTTCGGGGGAAGTATCACCCCGCCAGCACCCATTAACGGTTCAGCAATAAAGGCACCGATGGTATCTGCGCCTTCTTCAGCTATCATGTCTTCTAGGTCTTGCATGCAACGCTTAACGAAATCATCCACGCTTTCGCCATCGTGAGCATCTTGGAAATAATGTGGCGATGAGGTGTGTTTGGCAAAATCAAGTGGTAGGCTGAACCCTTGCTGAACATAGGGGAGCGCTGTAAGGCTTGACGCCGCCAGTGTTACACCATGATAGCCACGCTTGCGGCTAATCACTTTACGCTTTTCAGGCTTACCAATCGCGGCATGATAATACCATACCATTTTGATGGCAGTATCGTTTGCTTCTGATCCAGAATTACAGAAAAAAACCTTATCCAGACCATCAGGGGCAGCTTTGATCAGTTTTTCAGCCAGATTAATCGCCGGATTATGCGTCTTCGCCGTAAAGCTGTGGTAAAAGGGCAATTCCTGCATCTGTTTGGTGGCGGCTTTAACCAATTCGGTTTCGCTAAACCCAAAAGATGCACACCAGAGACCTGCCAGACCTTCGATATAATCCTTACCTTCACTGTCATAAACAAAGACGCCTTTGCCCTTATTGATGATCATTGGCCCCTGTTCCGCCAGCATTGCCGGGTTAGTGTAAGGGTGCATATGATATGCAATATCTTTGGCTTCTTGTGAGTTTGGTGAAAACATTTCAGGTTTATTCATATCGTAACTCCATGATATGGATTTTCGGTTAACAGATCAAAAGGCCTTCTCAATTGAATTGATCAGACATGCTGACCGCCATTAATGTGTAATTCAGCCCCATTAACATAACTAGCCCTATCAGAGCACAGAAAATAGATGCTGTCTGCAACTTCCTTTGTTGTTCCCAGCCGCTGCATCGGAATGCCAGGCAAGGCTATTTCTTCAGCTTCTGGGGAAAGGATATCTGTTTTTATCTCACCTGGTGCTATGGCATTTACGCGCACCCCTAAATGACCAAAGTCATTAGCCATTTCGCGTGTCAAAGCACTCAGCGCCGCTTTGGATGTGGCATAAGCGGTTCCAGCAAAACTATGAACACGACTGCCCGCGATGGAGGTCACATTGACAATCGTGCCTTTGCCGCGCCCTAGTGCGTCTGCCAAACCCCTTGCCAACATAATGGGCGCAAAGAAATTCACTTGAAACACTTCATTCCAAACACTGATCGGTGTGGCCATACTATCCATACGCTCACCCTTATCAAGCTTGGGGGAAATACCCGCATTGTTTACCAGTGCGTGAAGCGGTTCATTCTTTAAACGTTTCAATAATTCTAGGATGCCATTTTCAATGCTTGCCGGATCAGATAAATCAATTTGCAAATGATCTTCTTCCCCTGCTGGCCAAGGGCAATTTTTAGGAAAGGCCTGCCGCGAACAGGTAATCACACGCCAACCTTCTTCGGAAAAGCGTTTGACCGTTGCGTGGCCTATGCCTCGGCTAGCTCCAGTTAGAACAAGTGTTTTTCTACCTTCCGACATGATGTTTTCATCTCTTGCTAGCGGTTTGACTTCATCGTAGTTTAAAGGAAGAATGATCAAATGACGATAAGAATATTTTAATGTTACAAATAAGGGAACACTATGAATAACGCAGATTTCATCATCGTTGGGGCTGGTTCTGCTGGCTGTGTTCTGGCTAACCGTCTGACAGCAGATGGCAAAACCACGGTAATCCTGATTGAAGCCGGTGGCGAAGACAGAAATCCCTTTATTCATCTGCCTGTGGGTTACGTTAAAACCATGGTCAATCCTAGCATCAACTGGATGTTTAAGACTGAACCAGAAAAAGGCACCCATGACCGCGCCATTGATATGCCAAGAGGAAAAGTTCTGGGTGGATCTTCGTCCATTAATGGCATGATTTATGTGCGTGGACAAAGTGGGGATTATGACAACTGGGCGCAACGCGGTAACAAAGGCTGGAGCTATGATGAAGTTCTACCATACTTTAAGAAAACCGAATGTTTTGAAGGCATTAAAGACGATAAGATAGATGCTGAATTAAGAGGTGATGACGGCCCAATTCATGTTCAACACGTCCGTGAACATTATGACGCGATGGATATGGTGCTCAAAAGTGCCAATGCTGAAGGCTGGCCAACTAACCCTGATTATAATGGCCGTGATCAAGAAGGTTTTGCTTATGCTCAGACAACCATGCGTGGGGGCTTACGCTGGTCTACTAAAAAGGGCTATTTGAACCCAGCGCGTAAGCGCCCTAATCTGCGTGTCATTAGCCACGCCATTGCGACTAAATTGACCCTAACAGGTAAGCGCGTGACTGGCGTGACCATTAATCAGGCTGGAAAAGAAGAAAGCCTGACCGCCAATGCCGAAGTGATTTTATCAGCAGGGGCAATTCAGTCGCCGCAATTGCTTGAACTGTCTGGCATTGGTGATAGTGCCATTTTGAGCCAGCATGGCATAGAAACCAAGCATCATCTTGCCGCCGTAGGCAAGCATCTCCAAGATCATTTCATCTCGCGCTTGTCTTGGAAACTTACCGGCCTTGGTTCCCTAAACAGCAAAACACGCGGCTTTGGCCTGATGGGGGAGTTGCTTCGCTTTGCAGCAGGACGCCGAGGGGCGTTGACCATGCCTTCAGGTATCGTGCTAGGCTTTGTCAAAAGCCGTGAAGGGTTGATGGCCCCCGATATTCAGTTTCATATTGCAAACGCCAGTTATGCTAATCCCGCAAAACGGGTGTTTGACCCCTTCCCTGGCATGACAATTGGGCCATGCCAGTTGCGTCCGGAAAGTCAGGGGTCTGTGCATCTCAAAACCACTAATCCCTTTGATGCTCCTGCTATTCGCATGAATTATCTTGATGCTGCTGAGGATAAACGTGTGCATATCGCCGCTATTCGCATAGCCAGACAGCTTATGAGCAATGCTGTCATGTCTCCGCATGTGATCGAAGAATTGCGCCCGGGGCATGAGGTGGAAACAGATGATGAATTGCTAGATTATATCCGTCAATCTGGGGTAACCCTTTATCATCCGGTTTCAACTTGCCGTATGGGGCCTGATGCCAATCACAATGTTGTCGATGAACGCTTGCGCGTTTACGGGATAGAAGGATTGCGTGTTGTTGATGCGTCTATCATGCCGTCGCTGGTATCGGGTAACACCAACGCACCAACAATTATGATTGCTGAAAAAGCAAGTGATATGATTATAGCGGATCACCGCCTATAACCCTTTAGGCGTCTTTATAACAATCATAGGGCTAGAAATTTCACTTTGGGGACATTATGACATCACCCAATCCTAAACCTGATGCCTTTCCCCTTGCTATCATTGGTGACGGTTATGCCGCGGCCGTGTTGTTAATTCATCTGGCTAAGCATGGTTTTAATCTCAATCAGGTTGTTGTTATTGGCAAAGGCCAGCTTGGCCTTGGGGCAGCATATGGAACAGAGCATCCAGATTTTCGGTTAAATGTCCGTGATGATCTGATGATCATTGATGACGATAATCCTGATGATTTTGTTCATTGGGCAAGCCAGTTAGATGATCCCAACGCCGAGGACCCTGAAGGTGGAGGCAAGTTTTATCAGCGCCGTGATTTTGCCCGATATGTTCGCCATATGCTGGCAAAGCATGATATTGAGCCCTTTATTACCCAGATCAAAGCTAGGGCAAACCGTATCGCGCGCGGCCATAATGGGAATTGGATCATTTCCCTTGATCATGGGCAAAAGGTCACTGCCAGGGCAGCGGTACTTGCAACCGGAAACCCAACACCCAATGCTGATCACCTGATCCGTGAAAATGCACCTGCGGATCGCATCCACCGCACCCCATGGGATGGTAAAAGCATTGCCACGATTACGCCTGATGATCATGTGCTTTTGGTCGGCGGGGGATTAACGGCACTTGATGCTTGCCTTGCGTTTTATCACGCTAAACATAAAGGCAAATTAACGCTCGTGACTCCGAGAGGACTATTGCCGCCGCGACAACGAGACTGGACCAAAGACAGCATTCCGGATTTCCCTGATCCTCTTACTGCTTCTCAATTTGTTCGGCATATGCGCCAGCACTTGCCCATTGCCCCCCCGGACACAAGCGTCTGGCAATCAGCTTTTGAAGGGCTAAGGGCGGTATTGCCTGATGCATGGTCAAGACTTTCCCCCTTTTGTCGAAAAAGGCTTATCACTCGCCTAGGGTGGTTGTGGTCATTATTGCGTTATCGCGCCGCGCCCCAGGCCATGGCCGCCATTCAAGATATGATAAACTGCAACCAAATGGAGATCATATCCGATCGGGTCATTAACATTGGTAAAGGCGCCCCCCTCACCGTTGTATTAGCCCAACACGGTTCTGTTGCTTGTGATATTGCC
>Ga0181585_10002204_pt1 | contig 17306 bp, 15 predicted proteins | sample 071ome_29_FD_132469 | JGI IMG/M metagenome (GOLD analysis project Ga0181585, IMG submission 132469) | Coastal salt marsh microbial communities from the Groves Creek Marsh, Skidaway Island, Georgia - 071407BT metaG (megahit assembly) | ecosystem: Environmental > Aquatic > Marine > Intertidal... | reverse complement strand
CATATAAGATTGTCCTTCCTAGCTTCTGCTTGTTAAGATGCGGGAGAGGGGAGAGAAGATGCTGGTTAAAGCAATCTACCTACCCTTTCACATCTCGTATTATCAATATGTTAGACGAGAATTTACTCCTCGTACTGAATAAAAGGGCGGTCACACATGCATTCTCCCTATGGGATTCTCTTCGTTTGTCTTGGAAATATATGCCGTTCACCTCTCGCGGAGGGGCTGTTTAGGGCTCAGCTGGAAGAAGATGAGAGCTTAAGAGCTCGTCTGTTAGTTGACTCGTGCGGAACTGGAGAATGGCATGTTGGAAAGCCTCCCCACATTGAGAGTCAAAACGTGGCTCGTTCTTTTGGAATCGATATTTCCGCTCAACGAGCCCGCAGGCTGAGCTCTGAAGATACAAAGGATTTCTCATTATTCATCGCTATGGATAGAGCCAATAAAAATGATATCCAGAGTATGCTCGGTGAAGGTATAAAAGTGCACTGTCTTCGGGAATTTGATCCCGAGCGCAGTCCTTCAGATCGTGATGCTCTTGATGTGCCAGACCCGTATTTTGGTGCAGTAGATGGTTTTAAGGAAGTGGCTATCATTATTAATCGTTCAATAGAACCTCTCCTTGAGCATATACGCCAAGAGTTGGCAGAGTAGTCGATGAAAGTCCGAGAGCTGTTGGAAGGTTCGTCGGTGCCAGTGTCCGTCATTCATGCAATCCAGAGCAGTGGATTTGCTGAGACCTTTGAGGTTATCTCCCATTCTGAACGATATTTTGTAAAGTACTCTCATGATTTTCCTGAGCGGATTGTGGCTGAAAAAAGGGGGCTGGATGCTCTCAGAGAAGCAGTTCCAGAGGCAGTGTTAACGGAAGTATTCTTCTTAGAGACTCATGATGAAGGAGCTTTACTCATGACTCCTTTTGTTTCTGAGATATCATGGACCGAAAAGCATGAGCTCGGTTTCGGAGAATTACTGGCAAAGCTTCATTCATGTAGAGCCTCTTCTTTTGGCTTCGATCATGACAACTTTATTGGCTCGACTCCTCAAAAAAATAATCCATCTCAATGGTCATGGGGTAAGTTCTTTTACATGAACAGGGTTGAGCCTCAACGAATGTTGGGAATAAAGACGGGATGGTTAACGCCTGAATTAGATGATGCTATTTCTGAATTGAAGGAAATAATTATACAGGTGCTTGATCACATTCAGGAGCCTCCCGTTTTATGTCATGGTGATTTATGGAGTGGCAATACACTCGCCTCAGGTAACGAGTCGGTATATTTGATTGATCCAGCGGTTTCATACAGTAATCGTGAAACAGATATTGCCTTTATGTATCTCTTTGGTGGGTTTTCAACGAATACGCTTGAATCATACAATCGGGTGTATCCGCTCCTTCCGGATGCCTCTCGCCGATTTTCGATCTACAATCTGTATCATCTGATGAATCACGCCAATATTTACGGCGGTTCATATCGGGAGGAAGTCGCTCGACTATTAGGGGAAGTAATTCCACACGATATTCAACTACTATCATAACCCATTGATAATACAGTCATTGTGGTCAATGTATCCTATCCGTTCTCTTCGCATCTCTCAGCTCTCGGAGATCATCTTAAATAGAGGACTTTTTCGATGAAGGGCATAGATGGAAAAACCAAAGGTACTTATTTTCTTTAATGATTGGCCAGTATACCCGTCGGGTGCGAATTGTGGTGGTGGAGAAACCGCAACCATTTCATTGGCTGAGGCCTTCGCTCAGCGGGGGTTTGAAACGATAGCCTGCGGCGATCTTCCGAATGGTGAGACGGTAGTTCGTGGGGTTCAATACTGGGATTTTGGTCAAGACTATGGAGTTCATCGGCTTCGTAATCGGATTCAAGAGCTTGGGAGTTACTACGCGATCGCAGCGACTCTGGTACATCCCTTTCTCGTTCTTGGTGATGATCCACAGTGCTTGAAGAAAATTCTGATCAACCATTCTCCGGGGGTGAATCCAAGTGGCCTCGAATCAAGCACAGTGATGCATATGGTAGATCACTTTGTTTGTGTTTCAGAAGCACAGAAAGAAATTGTGCTCGCACGTGGAGATGTTCCCGAAGAAAGAATTCATGTTATTCAAAATGGATTTGATCCAGAACGATTCGTTTATGCCGGACCCGAAAACCGTGATTGGAACCAGCTGATGTACGCAGGAAGGCTGGAGTATTCAAAGGGAATACACCTGCTTCTGAATGCGTTTCTCAATTTAAAACAAAAGTTTCCTCGGCTGAGTCTGGATGTATACGGGGACGCATCCTTTTGGCCACAGCTGCAAGAACAGATTGAGGATCTTCAGTCATCGCACCCCGGACTTGTATTTCACGGGAAGGTACCACAGCAAGAAATCGCTACCCAGTTACAACGTGCCGGATGTCTTGTATTCCCTTCTCTGAGTTTTGAATCAGCAGGTTTGTCAGTTTTAGACGCGCAAGCTTCAGGATGTCCAGTGATCGCCTCTGATGTGGGGGGTGTTAGAGAGTATCTTAATCCCTCCGCTGGAGTTCTAGTGCCAGATATAAGCCATGAGAGCCTCCAAAGCGCTCTCGAACGAGTCTTATCGAATACAGATAGCTTATCCGAGATGTCTCGTAAGGGAGCATTGGTAAGAGAACAGACATGGGATGCAGTTGCTCGGTCCATCGCGCAGCTTTTTTCTACGCCGACCGCACGATTGAGCACAGATGTGCCAGTAGCCGAGGATAGTAGCTCATCTGCTGATCACATTATCGAGGTCACCCAACAGAGCCCTGTTTTCATGCGAAGCTGGAGAAGCAATCAGTTCTCAGTTGAGCAGGTACTCGCTGACCATGAAGTAATTAGTGCAGGAAGTGCCATTTCTGATACGCAGCTTTTTGAGTTAACTCCTGATACCCATGGTCTCGTGCACCTGTGGAAAGGGCTTCGACTTGATGCTCAGGATCGAAAGCAGGAAGCGTATGAAGAGATGAAAAGGGCGTATTCCCGTCGTACAAAAGATGATTGGCAGAGTCTTTTTTACCTGACACTCATCAGTGTAGACCTTGAGGAGATTCCTGAAGCGAAGAGCTACGCACAGCAGCTCCTCAATGAGTTTCCTGATTTTCCATTGAAGGGAGATCTTGAACGGTTTGTTGATAAGGCGTCACTCTGCTTAGAGGCTCGGTCATGAGTTTATCCGATAGTCAGATGCAGTTCAGAGAAAATGTGGAGGTCACAGCGATTGTATCTACCTATGCATCCGAATCCTTTATGAGAGGTTGCTTGGAAGATCTTGTCGAACAAACCTTATTCCAAAAGGGGCTTTTGGAGATTTTGGTGATTGACTGTGCATCACCCGAAGACGAGGGGAGAATCATACGCGATTTTCAGGCACGGTATCCCAATATCAGTCACGTTAGAATCTCAGAGCGAGAAACGCTTGCTGGAGCATGGAACATTGGAGCTGCGTATGCGAGAGGCCAGTTTTTAACGAATGCAAATACCGATGATAGACATCATCCCGAGTGCCTTGAAAAGTTGTCACTCGCCCTAAAGGCGCATCCAGAGGCTGACCTTTCGTATGCGAATGTATATCAGAGTACAAAGCCGAATGAGTCATTCAGAGAGAATCAAAAAGAGATCATTTATCGATACAAACCATTTTTTGCGCCAGAAGTATTTCTCCACTACCAATTTGGATGCCAGCCGCTTTGGCGAGCATCGCTTCATGAGAAGATCGGCTATTTCAATAAAGACTTGCGAGCAGCGAGCGATTATGAATTTAACTACCGCTTTGCGCTTGCGGGTTGTAAAGCCATTCATATTGATGAAGCGCTTGGCAGCTTCCTTGAGCGAGATGACTCGTTATCCCTCGCAGATAGTACTTCCCTCGATGAACAGATGATGCTGAGGCAACGGTATGCGACACCTGAGGGAATCCTCAATCTCTATTCGCTTGAAGGGTATGACACGACCTCAGATGCGAGTAAAATTAGTATCTTTCATGATATCTCTCTTCGCGCACTCAGTGTTCGTTATCCATGGCGTCCTCATTGTGTAGACAGTGATCCAGATTTAGCCCTTATTGCCATTAGTGCAGCGATTGCTTTGGATTCAAAAAATCCCACCTTGATGAATAACTTTGCCGTTGCACTTCAGCAAATTGAAAGGGAGGCAGATGCTCGCCGTGTTCTCGAAAGCCTTAAGGCGCTTGGAGAGATAGAGCACACTGTTGGCGAGGATGCTTCAGTATCACATAACTTGCGCCAACTCAGTAATTCATCGTGGGAAGATATTCGTCTTGAGGCCAGCCTTCAGCTTAGCTCTCCTTTTTGAGGCGCCTTTCCTGAAAACGGTTAGCGTTGACTGCTTTTGCCTCTGCAGCGGAAAGTGGTTGAGGCTCTTGTAATAACGAGCTCGTAAGCTGTTGCGCCAGTAATGGAATCGAGCTCAGACCACGTGAGCCAAATCCGATGAAAAACGCATGATTTGGAGATATATCTTCCTGAGATGTTATTGAACCAACGATCGGGAGCCTGTCTCTTGTTGACGTACGAAATGCCACTCTGGCCGTAGTTGCTTGAGCTGTCTCTGAAAATAACTCTGGTGTCCAGTGACACAGGTTCCGCAGCATCTCTCCGTTTTCATGCTCTCGTGGTGTTTCCTCATATGACCCGTGATCATAGGACGCACCGAGCAGATGTTTCCCGTCTTGTGATGGTAAAAGGTAGCCATCATAACACAGTATTTGCTCTAAGCCGGTTGAATGTTGACTTTCATCAATGAATGCGAGCTGGCCTCGAACGGCTTCTACCGGCAGATCGCTTGAATCAAACAATTTGGCTGCTTCAAAGGCGTTCGCATAAATAACAACGTCACTCTCCTTTTCCAGTGTGAGCAGCTTTTCGGAGGTAATTGATGAGTTTGTAATGACGTCAATGAGATTCCCATGTTCGTTGAGCATAGTTTTGGCAACTGAAGAAGGTTGAATCCAGCCTCCGAGCTCGTAGAAAAATGCAGGAGATTGGATCGAGGTGCCCAAGATGTTACAAAGTTCTGTTGACTCGATTCGTCGCGCAATTTCGGGCGGCATCATCAGGGTTTCTAGTTCGTTTAGCAGGGCTGCAAGACGAGCCGTTGAAGGAAAATGAATAATCCCAGCTGTATTGAAGAGCGATGAATCAGAGTGTCTTTCCAGGTGAGCTAGCTGTTGGCGCGCATATAAAAATGCTGGGAGATAAAGGCTGCTGGCGGCAGAGGGCTTTCTCGATATGTACGGTAAGATAACGCCCTGGGGATTTCCAGAGGCCTTCGAGCAGATACGAGATTCCTGTTCGTAAATATGAACGGATACGCCCCGCGTAGCGAGAGTATATGCAAGAGTTACCCCGGCATATCCACCCCCAATAATACTCGCTCGTTTTATTTTTGTTACATTCAGTTTTTGACTTGCTGATTTGAAGACTCCACGAATAGTCTCTCGTTTTCCCTCGGTATGCTTCACTTTGGTAACGAGACAACCAACGCTTTCAAGTGCTCGTCTGAGCCACCCTGCCGATGAATATGTAGCGAAGGTGGTTTCGGAGTGAGATTTTGTTCGTAGTATTTCAAAGAGTTCAGGGTTCCATAGCTCCGAATTTAAAGCTGGATTAAACCCATCAAAATACCATGCATCCGCCAGGAATAGCTGTCTTTGGATTGTTTCATTTGCATCTCCAAGAACAAGATCGAGCGTGGCTTGATACTGTGGGAACGATAGGCGATGGCTTCCTCGCAGGGGAGGGGGATAGCTATTGAGCAGATGTGTCACTTCTGATGAAAACTCAGAGAATGGTGCAAGTGCTTTCTGCAGGTCGGTGATTGATAAAGGATTTGATTCGAAAGCAACATAATAGAGATGAGCACTTTGAGTGACTGTCTTGCGCCAAAGATGAAGCGTGGCAAGAAAGTTCAGACCTGTTCCAAATCCAAGCTCTCCAATGACGAATGCGTTACGAGGAGGTCCCTGAAACGTATCCTTTGTCCAACGTTGCAGAAGCGTATTGCCCTCGAGGAAGACTGCCTGTGTTTGTTGAAGAGGATTTTCGGATGGGTAGTAGATGTCATCAAATTCAGATGAGAACGGGACTACTCCTTCAATCCATTTTAGCTTGGCGTACGGGACACTATACATAAATCGCAGCTTTGAACGATGTTTCTCTGCAGAGTGTATAGGAAGAACGTAGAAGAAAGAAAGGAATAGGATAAACCTGAATTGTTATAACCGAATTACTTTTTTCCCTTTCTCTTGCTTGGAGTTAATCAGTTGTGACAAGAGTGGAAATTGTCTTGTTTGAGAGGACGGCAGGTTGCGTAAGAGCTTTACGGTATGATGCAGATTAGTCGCTTGCATGAGTTCTTTGGGAAGAATGCCTCTTTCTGATACGGCGCCAATAAAAAGCTCAGAAAGCTTCTTTTTTTCATTGAGTGTGCGCTCCAGATGGAGGAGGAAAGCAAATAAGGAGAGCTCCGATGTTGGTGGCAGGTCAAGACTATATGAATCTTCTCCATAATAAACAGCTTCTGCACTGAGGCGGAGCATTTTCGCTATAATACGATTTTGAGACTCTTGATTTTGTGATTTGGCATATTGAGTCATCCGTAGAATTCTTTCTTTTGTATCGCTTATCGCTTGATGAGAAGCAATAACGCGATCTTGAAACACAATCCCTTCATTAATTGTCAGATCTCGAGAGGTAAGATATTGTTGAAAGTCTGAAATGCACTCAACCCCGAAGCCATATCGCGCATCATCTGGACTAAGTTTTTTTGCCATAGAGTTATCAATTGAATCTACTCGAAGTGTGACTCGTATGAGGTCGAGGTCTCGAATCCGCTGGCGATGATGTGGAAGACCTAACGCAGTCTGGAGTGCCAAGCGCGCTGCTCCCCCTTTGTATCCATATCCAGCTGGAGGTAATGGAAGATGTTTCATAGTAGGAGCTTCCAGCGTTACTCCCCACGGATGAATACTTCGCACTCGTGCCTCAGGAAAGTGCTGAAAGAAAAACTTTCTTTTGGACGCAATCCCACATTCCGAGGCATTAAGGTATTGCTCTCGTCCGAGAAGGATTGTCTTAAGAGCCTTAAACCGCGTGCGGTCTCTCATGGTGGCTCGTATGGCTTCAAGTGTTGCGAACGTTTCCATTATTACTGTTATGGAAGCGGTTGCATGGGGAGTGGCATCGAAAATGGCCGATAAATATACGTATATTCAGTTAGTTAGTGGCGTTTTTGAAGATAAATTGATAAGACAAAAGCATGGATGACAAGAACTACATTACCCCATCAGGATTGCGTAAGCTCAAAGAGGAGCTGAAGGCGTTGCGCACTGATGAACGTCCAAAGTTAACAGAGACTATTGCTTGGGCAGCCGCGAATGGTGACCGCTCTGAAAATGGCGATTACCTATACGGTAAGAAGCGGCTTCGGGAGATTGATCGAAGGATTCGTTTTCTTTTAAAACGCATAGAGAATGCGGAAGTTATTGATCCAATCATGCAGTCTGGAAGTGATGTAAAATTTGGAGCAACGGTTACAGTTCTAGACGAAAATGAGATTGAAAAGACTTTTACAATAGTAGGAACAGACGAAATAGATCTTGAGCAGAAGAGAATTAGCTGGAAGTCCCCTGTGGCGAGAGCTCTTTTACGAAAAAGAGTAGGAGATGTTGTAACGGTTCGAATGCCGAAGGGTGATGAAGATTTAGAAATCGTTCATGTAGAATACACGAGGGTTGGATAGGCTACTCAACGATGACGAAATGAAGAATAGTAGGAGAACTCTGCAAAACTAGGTGGGACAGCCAAGAGATCACAGGTAATAAAAAAGCTTATCGATAGTGATAGAGAGAGTAGTAAGAACCTGATAGAAAATCATAACAACAAGGTCCCAACGGAATAGACTGAGTGCGAGAAGGAGAAGAATGAGAAGCGTTCCGACAGTTCTATAGATGCGTACTCTTTTTCGCTGCCGGCGGAGCTTAATAAGCTCTGGATGGAATTTATTCAGCCGCTTTTTTCTCACGTTTGGGTTTAACTGAGGTTGGTGCGAGAGGGCACCTGCCAATGCCTTGTAAACTGACTCCGCTGATGGAGGCCGCTTCGCTGGATTTTTATCCATGCACCTCATGATTAAGTCATGAAGCCAATTCGGACAATCTTCTCTAAATTCGAGGAGTGAAAGAGGCTCCTCTTCAATTTTTTTCCGCACGAGATCAGGCATGTTTGAATAATCAAATGGGTATCTATTCGTGACGAGTTCATAGAGAAGGATTCCCAGAGCATAGATATCGCCCCGAGAGTCACACTTCTGAGTTTTAAGATATTCAGGGCTAAGATAGTGTATCGTTCCTACTACACGACCATCTTCAGTGAGTCGATGATTCGCTTTCATATCTGGGGAGTGGTTTTGAATGCTCTCATCCTGAGATTGAGGTTCGAGCATTGTTTCACGGATAGAAACTCCAAAGTCAGTTATTTTGGCGATACCATTTGAATTCAATAGCACGTTTTCTAACTTTATATCACGGTGAACGATGCCAGCTTGATGAATTGCGTGTAACCCAAGAGCAACTTGCCTTCCAACACTGGTAATCTCTCGCCACGTGAGAGTTTTTTTTGATTGAGTGATGTCAAATAGAGATGTTCCATCCACGTATTCAAGGACCAGTCCAACGTAACAGCCCCAAGTAAAGCAGTCATAGAGCTTGATGACATAATCACTATCAATTTTGAACGCGATCCTAATCTCTTGATGAAGTCGCTGTTTCGTTGTTTCTTGATGAGGACCATCAATAAAGATCAGTTTTAGGGCTATATCCCGTCCGACCTGTAGGTCTTTCGCTTGGTATACCATACCCGATGTGCCGCGTCCGAGCGTTTTGATGATCTGATAACGGTTAATTATGAGATCATCAGCTTTAAAGACACTCATCACGTAGGCTGATTGTTCGCTAACTGGACCCATTTTCTTATTACGAATTTTTCGTATACCGATTAAAAAAGCGCTACAAAGTGCTCAGTGCCTGCTAAGAACGTACGCTATAACGTGAGGAAGCGCATCGTGTTTTCCTAACTATCGTCAGCTTATGATAATATGTGAGAGTTAGGAGCCGTCATTTCACCAGGACGAGCTCTTTTTGCGAAAGAGAGCTTCGCGGAACAAGTTTGTATTGTTGGAACAGCAAGCGAGTGCGAAGGTAGTGCAATGAGTGTTTCATACATTATGTATGTGTGTTGCTAAATAATACGAGAGACGAGAATCGATTGACCTCACATTACAATACACTACCATTTGAGAGTTTCCCGTCACCGGAGAGGTCGCTAGAGAGGCTGTGGTGGACGGCAAGGCTGCGGGGAGTTTCAGTGCCCCGACCCATTCAGTCGAGAGTGCTCGAGGTGGGCTGCTCAACAGGTATTCACCTGATAAGTATGGCGGAACAGTATCCCACCATCGAGTTCGTTGGGATTGATCCCTGTCAAGAACAGATAGACCAAGCCAAAGATTGGGCAACGCAGGTGAAACGGCAGAATGTTAGCTTTTTCTCTGAGAGACTGGAGGTATTAGCAGACTCCTTGGGAACCTTTGATTATATTATTTGTCATGGGGTTTATTCTTGGATTCCCCTGAATGAGAGAGCGGCATTACTCCAGTCAATCGCAGACTGCCTCTCCGAAAAAGGAGCGCTGTATCTTAGTCACAACTCTATGCCTGGATGTAATGCTCGTTCGAGTGTTTGGCAAATGATGAGGACGATCGATAATCCTCATGCACCGATAGAAGAGCGTATCCAACGGGCTCGGGAGTATTTGCAGTCCGGCGAGATGCGTGTAGTAGACGCGCATCGCCCTTATGGTATGCAGCTCCGGGAGGAGATTGAGCGGAATATAGCGCGTTCAGATAGTTTTATTCTTCATGAACTTCTCAATCCTGCTGCTGATGCGGAATGGATTTCGGAAACAATCAGCACTCTTCAACGTTTTGGTTTTTTCTACGCAGGCGATGCTCATCCCCAGAGAAATCATGCTCTGAGTGAAGAGGTTCATTATTCAGAGCATACACCCCAAGAACAATTTGATTCCGTAGAGAGTGCGGTTCAATACTTTGATATTTTATATCCATCAAGCTTCCGCGGCAGTGTCTTTGTGAAGAATGGTGGGAGAGCGTTAGTCACGCCTGAAGCGAAGGCGCTTGATGGCTGTTACGTCAGTTCCCCCCTTGTGAGCAGTTCCGTTAAGGACGAGGATCTTTCTTCATTGCGAATGATCCCTTTTTACGGACCCTCCGAGGAAGTGATAGAGGTGAAAGCGCCAGCCTACAAGTACTTACTTGTTGAGCTTTCTCAGCTCTGGCCTCGTGGAATTTTGCTCTCCTCACTTTTTGAACGTGTGGAGAGTCGATGCGATATTTCCTCATCGGAACGGGAATATCTCATGCGAGAGTTGCTTAAGTTGTACTTCAGGAATCTACTTGAGGTGCACAGTGATGAGCTTTCAGTTGCAAATGTTCTTCCGGAGTCGCCAGTGGTGTCCCCATTCAGGAGGTTAAAGGCTGCGGGAGACTGGACGATCACACTCAGAGGAGAGTTGTATAAAACTGACGCTCTAGACCAGTTACTGATTCCCCTTCTAGATGGCACGCAGACAATGGACAATTGTAAACAGGCGGTGCTGAAGGCAGTTCATGCAAAAGAGCTGCGGATGAAGGGCAGTGAGGGAAATATAGAAGCGAATGAGATAGAGCAACTGGTACGAGAAGCAGTGGAAGAGCGTTTTGCGCAATATCTTGATCGTGGACTTTTTATTGCTGATTGTGAGCCAATAAAATAAGTCACTCGAAGAATCCTATCTTCAATGTCTGCTGCTCTTTTCAATGGTGTCTTTCCTTGGTATACCCTTGAGCTCAACCCTGTTTCCTGGATGTGACTACTGTGAGCGTTATGAAAGAGCCGACTTCATTTATTCAACTACTAGGAAACGGTTCTTCGAGATGCTCGTTTGAATTCTTTCCACCGAAGAGCGAGGAAGAGTTGCCGAAAGTAAAAGCAACGCTCCGCCGCTATACCGCTCAGAGGCCTTGTTTCATGACCGTTACTTATGGCGCGGGAGGTGGAACGAGGCATCTCACTCGGGAGTTAACGACCTTTATTCAAAAAGACCTCGGGATTCCAGCTGTTGCCCATCTGACTTGCGTCGGACATTCTCGAGAAGAGATTGATAAAATTCTAGACGAATATGAAACCCTCGGAATTCGATACATATTGGCATTGCGAGGTGACCCGGATAATGAAGAGGGAGTGTTTAGACCTCATCCAGAGGGATTCTCATGTGCGCGTGATCTTGTTGCCCACATCCAACAGCGGCGAACATTTTCGATAGCGGTAGCTGGCTATCCTGAAGGACATCCTGAGGCTCAATCGCGTACTGAGGAGCTAGAGTATTTACGACAAAAAATAGAAGCGGGAGCTGAGATTATTTTGACTCAACTCTTCTTTGATGCAGATGCATATTTGGCTTTTGTGAGTGATGCAAGAGATGTTGGAATAACAGCCCCCATTATTCCAGGTATCATGCCGATCGGTAATGTGAAGCAACTTAAGAAATTTACGGCAATGTGTGGTGCCACTATCCCAGATAAGATTGTTGGTGACTTGGAGGATATTGCTTCCGATAAGGAAGCGGTAAGGGCGTACGGAGTGAAAGCGGCTGTGGAATTGTGTGAGGTCTTGATGGCAAATGGCGTTCCTGCAATCCACTTCTATACGCTCAATAAGTCGAAGCAAGTTGAAGCGATTTGCGAACAGCTAAGAGATAAGCGAATAGGGATAACGGGGAATAGAGAGGAATTTTAGTTTTTTGGGCATCCGAAGAAATTTCCTGTTGATCTCCAAGCTGCACGTCCGGTGAGCACGTTCGGTTGTGATTCTATTTTTCCCGAGGACAGACAGTCCTAAGTTGCTGAAATTTCAATATAAAACCTCTACCAAGTCGATGCCTTCTCGTAACCCGCATAATTGTTTGCTGTAACTGCTAGGAATTTGCCATACCGAGCGTCTCAGTATCTTAAGAAGGGAAAAAAATGTAGAGTTATCATTCTCTTCTGAAAGGAGAGTCAGTATACTTGAATTTTGCATTCAAGTATAAAGGGGGTCATTTCGCCCTCTGTTTTTTTACAGTCAGAAACACGGAAACACACCGCATGTCGAGTGATACAGAAACACTAGAGAATTTTACTAGTCAGGACTACAAGTACGGATTTACCGTCGATATAGAGGCAGATGAGCTTCCTACCGGACTGAATGAAGAGATTATCCGTGCCCTGTCGGCGAAGAAAGACGAGCCTGAATTCATGCTTGAATGGCGGCTGAAGGCATACAAAAAGTGGTTAACCATGAAGTCGCCAGAGTGGGCTTTCTTAGAAATTGAGCCGATTGACTATCAAGGATTAAAGTACTACTCGGCCCCGAAACAAAAAGCAGAATTAAAGAGTCTTGATGAAGTTGATCCGAAGTTACTTGAGACATACGAGCGATTGGGAATTCCACTGGAGGAACAAAAGCGGTTAGCGGGTGTTGCAGTTGATGCAGTCTTCGATAGTGTCAGTATCGCTACTACCTACAAAGAGGAGCTGCACAAAGCTGGAGTGATCTTCTGTTCCATTTCGGAGGCAGTTCGTGAACACCCAGAGCTTGTAAAGAAATATCTTGGTTCTGTGGTTCCCTACACCGATAATTATTTTGCAACACTGAACTCTGCGGTGTTTAGTGATGGAACGTTCGTGTATGTTCCGAAGGGTGTTCAGTGCCCACTTGAACTTTCGACGTACTTTCGTATCAATGCCCAAAACACTGGTCAGTTTGAGAGAACATTGATTATTGCTGATGAGGGGTCTTCGGTAAGTTACCTCGAAGGGTGTACTGCGCCAATGCGGGATGAGAACCAGCTCCACGCTGCTGTGGTTGAACTTGTCGCGTTAGAAGGCTCTCAGATTAAATATTCTACAATCCAAAATTGGTACCCTGGTGATAAGTCTGGGAAAGGTGGCATCTACAATTTTGTTACGAAACGAGGAGTCGCTGAGGAGAATGCAAAGATCTCTTGGACTCAGGTTGAAACGGGCTCTGCCATTACATGGAAATATCCGAGTTGCATTTTAAAGGGAGACAACTCAGTTGGAGAATTTTATTCCGTAGCGATCACGAATAACAAGCAGCAAGCGGATACCGGCACCAAAATGATCCACATCGGTAAAAATACCAAGAGTACCATTATCTCGAAGGGGATTTCAGCTGGCACTGCGCAGAACAGTTATCGAGGACTCGTAAAGGTATTGCGGGGAGCAGACAACGCGAGAAACTTCTCACAGTGTGATTCAATGCTGATGGGCGATAAGTGTGGGGCGCATACCTTTCCCTACATTGAAGTTGATAATCCAACTGCTCAGGTAGAGCATGAGGCCACTACTTCTAAAATTGGAGAGGACCAGTTGTTTTATTGTAATCAGAGAGGGATTTCGACTGAGGATGCCATCGGCATGATAGTTCATGGTTTTTGTAAAGAGGTACTCAATGAGCTTCCGATGGAATTTGCGCTAGAGGCAAGGCAATTACTTGCAATAAGCCTAGAGGGAAGCGTCGGATAATTTTTCAACAGAGAGAAGTATTTCTAGAAATCAAAGAGAAGAGAGAGGAATGATGTTAAAAATTTCAAATCTACAGGCACGGATTGAAGAGAAAGAGATCATAAAGGGGCTCAATCTTGAGATTAAGCCAGGAGAGACTCATGCGATCATGGGTGTAAACGGTTCGGGAAAAAGCACATTGGCGAATGTGTTGGGCGGACGTGAGGAGTACGAAGTCACTGGCGGTTCTGTTGAGTTTCTCGGTAAGGATCTGTTGGAAATGGATCCTGAGGAAAGGGCTCGTGAAGGGCTTTTTCTTGCTTTTCAATACCCAGTAGAGCTGCCTGGGGTCTTAATTTCTTATTTTCTTCGTACTGCGTATAACGCTATCCGCGAGCACAGGGGAGAGGCTGCTGTTCAGGTAAGAGAGTTCAATAAGCTCATTCAAGAGAAGTCAAAGCTCCTTCAACTCAGTCCAGAGCTCTTAAAGCGCTCAGTGAATGAAGGTTTCTCAGGTGGTGAGAAAAAGCGAAATGAGATTTTCCAGATGGCGATTCTTGAGCCGAAGCTGTGTATTCTTGATGAAACAGACTCTGGTCTCGATATTGATGCACTCCAAATTGTATCGGAGGGAGTTAATACGTTAAAGCAGGAAGACCCTGAGCGATCATTTCTTCTCATCACTCACTATCAACGATTATTGAACTATATCGTGCCGGACTATGTACATGTGATGATCGATGGAAAAATCGTTAAAAGCGGTGGAAAAGAACTTGCTCTTGAGCTTGAAGAGAAGGGCTATTCAGCCTTTCAATCATCATCAGCGGCATAACGTATCTTAGTGACGAACCTAAGGAGCTCTATCGAATGAAGGAAGCCATGAGTACAGATAGCGAAGAGAATACCATTCCATGGTATGATAGAAGTATCCGAATACTTGAGGAGAAAGGTGGGAGTCAGGTGCCGAGTCTTTTGCATGAAAGACGTCTGGAGGCCCAGGCTACTCTCCTGCGAATGGGTCTTCCCTCAGCGAAGTCAGAAGATTGGAAATACACTGATATTAGGGATGTACGAGCTGGAAATTTTGCACTGGCAATGCCTGAGTCTGTATCACAGGTTGATGAAGATGTGCGTCAATTGCGAGCGCTGCCCTTAGATGAGGTTTACAGAATTGATACGGTTGATGGATTTGTAGCGACGCACCTAACACAGCTGCAGGCTGCCTTGCCGGAGGGAGTTGAGGTTGTGCAGTTGAGTGAGGCGAGTGCGAGTCAGTCTCAGCTCTTGGAGCAGTACTTTGGGAGCTCTCTCACGATTACGAGTGATTCCGTTGCGGCATTGAATACCGCATTTATTCAAGACGGGATTGTACTAAAAGTTTCCAAGGGAACGGTGCTTGATAAGCCACTATACATTCAGCACATTTCTTCGGGGTTAAGTGATCACACAGCGAGTTTTCCACGGTTGTTAGTAGTGGTTGAGGAAGGGGCCCAAGCTTCGGTGATTGAGCACTTTACGGCAGTAACTGGTAGCTCTTCATTCTGTGCCAGTGTGTCAGAGCTATTTGTGGGAAAGAATGCCCATCTTTCTCATTATCAAGTTGGAGAGGATTCCCTAGAAAATATCCGGTTTAGTCGAGTAATGGCTCACCAAGAGAAAGACTCCGTCTGTCGGATGCACTCTTTCACATTCGGTGGAAAATTGGTGAGGAACGAAGTTCATCCCTCCCTCCTGGGTCAAAATGGACGAACATGCATGTACGGATTGTCTGTTCTCAAGCATAATCAGCATGTTGATAATCACACCGTGCTAGACCATGCTGTTCCACACTGTGAAAGTGATGAGCGCTATAAGGGCATCTATGATGATCGTTCTCAAGGAGTTTTCTGTGGCACGATAATCGTTAGGCCGGATGCGCAAAAAACGAATGCCATTCAAAATAACGCAGCTGTAGTGCTCTCCGATAAGGCGCGAATCAATGCAAAACCACAGCTCAAAATCTGGGCAGATGACGTGAAGTGTACCCACGGTGCAACCGTTGGCGCGCTGGATATGCAACAGCTCTTTTATCTGAGATCACGCGGTGTTAGTGAGCGAGATGCTAAGAATATGCTGTTGAGAGCATTTGCTGGCGATGTTACGCAAGAAATCGACCTCGAATCCCTTAGAGTCCTGATTGAGGATCGGGTCGTGGAGAAATTAAGTCTCTAGAGGACACAAATCAGCACTTTTTCCGATTAGCTTTATAGAGTCTCAGTCTGTGAAGCTACTTTTTACAGACTGCTCTTCACAGAGATAATCTATAGGAGTAAAAAGTGACTGAAATAAACGAATCCTTTTTTAGAACGAATATTGCACAAGTAAAGACCGAGCTGAAGGAATATCAGGCTGCCCAAAAGGAACTCAATGCCGATCATAGCGTGGGAAATTGGGGAAGAGGGTGTGTTAGCCAGAATTTTTGGTGTGGAGATAGAAACGGCTATCAACGGTCAGTTTTTCTGCGTCGCCAAATAAATTTTCTGTCTGGGAAGCTCGAACAATTTATATCAATGCTTGAGCGATTCTTGAAGAAGCAGTCTGAGGCTGAAGTACGATGCGGAAATGCTTCTGAAGACAAGCCATTAGAGAAACCTGGATGTGAACATTCAAGTACTGATGGAGTTGGAGATTCTGGATCAGATCCCAGTGCGGGAGAGCCTGCTCCTGTAGAGAATACAGGGGCAAATAGCGGGTCGCCAGCCGTTGATACTCAGAGTTCGGAAGTTGAGACCTCTCAGCAAGAATATCCTTGGCTAGAAAAGTCTAGCTGTAGAACGTTTGTTGCTGACTTGCTCGGGAAAAAGAAGGGAGACCTCGTTAGTGAAGAGCGACTCCAGCACGGACTTGTTGCCTTTTTACTCAAGCATATGCATGGCGATGATGTTCTTGCTGCCTATTTAGAGATGCGGAAGGGCGTTCGGGTTACTGACCAGACAAATCGTGTAGAGGAGAAAACATCGGGGGCCCTCAAGGAGTTAGTTCGTACGGGTACCCTCACCCAAGAGCAGGCTGAAAATATCAATGGTCTGACTTTTAGAGCGGCTCAATTAGATGATCGTGGTAAAAAACTTGGTGGGCGATTAGGAACAGATGCGGCCGTAGATAAGGTTTTTAAAGCCATCAACAAAGCTTTTGATCATATCTTTACCGCGCTCAACGGTGCCACGCCGATTAAGGGAAGAGCTCTTTAGCAGAGCCACTAATCTGAGGGTAAGAGCCATTTTGGCTCTTACCCTATTCACGTCTGAGGTACAATGCATAGAGAATCCCCGTCAGATTTAGGGAGCCGTAGCCGACTCTCTATGCATACTCGATGATGTCGCCATCTGCTTTTCCTGACCCAGACGCTTTCCCCATGGGGTAGAGCTCGCTTTCACGAGTTTACTTGGAGTTCCCTCGAAGATAACTTTTCCTCCACGAGCTCCCGGGCCTGGGCCCATTTCGATAAGATGGTGAGATCCCCTTATCACATCGTGGTCATGCTCTATCAGCACTACACTGTTCCCCTGACGTACAAGAGAATTGAGGAACTTCAATAATCTCTGAACATCTTTACGGTGAAGTCCCACAGTGGGTTCATCAAGTACGTACAGCGTGTGGCCTCGTTG
>Ga0181585_10002202_pt1 | contig 17310 bp, 16 predicted proteins | sample 071ome_29_FD_132469 | JGI IMG/M metagenome (GOLD analysis project Ga0181585, IMG submission 132469) | Coastal salt marsh microbial communities from the Groves Creek Marsh, Skidaway Island, Georgia - 071407BT metaG (megahit assembly) | ecosystem: Environmental > Aquatic > Marine > Intertidal... | reverse complement strand
CATGGTTGAAAAGAGCGGACGGCGAATCAAGAAGGTTGTAGACACGATATGCACTGCTCTAGAGCAAGGTCGTCCCCTTGAGTCTGTCATCAAAGGAGGAATCTCACTCTTTCACATACCCGATGGACCTGAACAATCAGGAGACAGCCCCGCCAAGCGGAACTGTCAAGAAAAGTTGTAGCGTATCCCCTTCTACAGCTTGCTTAAGAGAGGCAGTAGAAGAGATATGAGGTAGGATTACGAGGCGTGTATTCTCGTCCTAGTTCATGTAAGGCATTAAACCGAGGCTCTGCGCTCTTTTGATCGCCTTTGCGACTTTCCTCTGGTTATATGCTGAAAGCCCAGTCATACGACGAGATAGAATCTTTCCTCTGTCACTAACAAACTTACCGAGGAGCGCAATATCGCGATAGTCTACCGACTTGGACGGATCTTCCATGAACGGGTCCAACTTCTTTTTGCGACGGAAGAGCTGCATCCTTTGAATTGGGGGAAGAAACTCTCGCTTCCTTTCGCTGCTTCCGCTCGCTGAAGGCGCTCGTGACGTCGCTCCGCCAGCTCCACCGCCCTTTCCTCGATCCTCACATACTCTGATCGGCCGACCATTAATCTCTCGCTCATTCAACTGATCGGTTGCGCGTTGAGCTGCGTCATCAGAACTCATCTCTACAAAAGCGAATCCCTTGGACCGTCCCGTCTCTCTCTCAGTTGCCAGGGTCAGACTGACTGGCTCTTCTATCTCTCGAAAAGCCTCAAGGAGTTGTTCTTCTGTTACACTAAAATCAAGATTACTGACGAATAGTTTCTTCTTCATGCTATCCTAGGTTGTTTTGCTATAATTGTTCTTCTTACTAACACTAAATTCTCACTTGGACTCTACTACCGCTGGTACTCAACCTCCAGCTTCCGCCCTAACTACAGCTTCCGCCCTTCAGCCCTCTCCATTCATTCGATCTGACCTCAGGCCAGCTCAACGAGGAGAAACGACTCGCACCGTCCAAAGGTCAGTAAGTTAGAGGTGTTAGTACTGAAAGTCAAATATCGGCCTCTAAAATTGTGACAAGTCCTTCTTGTAGCCTTTTCCTTTTCAGAAACCTCCCCAAGAGAGACTCATACTCTTAGTTTCACTAATGTTTCTCGTTTGTAGCCACTTTCCCATCCCTCCCCGTTCTAAAATAATAACTATCGTTTTATCAGCCAGAACAGGAGCAGACTTATCGGTCTTTTACGAGCCAATCTACTTAAAAAAAACAACTTTTTTATCCTTAGACTTGGATTTCTATTGACCCTTGAAAATCTACCGTTTATTAGCTTTAGGTGTATTAAACTAACGGAGTATTTCCTTAGTTATTACAATAGCTTTTAAGGATGTGTTGGCACACCATTTTGTAACTAGCTGACACTTCAGGATTTTTTTAAAGGAAGTTTCCTATGAGTAATTCCAACGCATTAAACCGGTTCCTAGCAGACTCAGACGAAGAAGAAGGAGAAAATCAATCCCCCGTCAAAGCTGAGAGAAATCTGTTAGCAGCCGTCCTTTCACGGGCGATCTGTGATGCGTTTGGAACAGCTCATTGCGAGCGACACGTCGTCAGAAGTGCACGTCAGTGGCTCTTCGGGAAGCTCGCTCCGAAAGAACCCTTTAGTTTTGCTTGGGTGGCTCTTCACCTCGATATGGATCCGGTCTCACTGCAACATACACTGCGAACCTATGAAGATGCTCCTGATGAAATTCAAGAGCGACTTGTTTTGCTTCGATAGAACTCGCGAACCTTTAGAAATCCATTGGCCTTTAGAAATCCATTGGCCTTTAGAAATCCATTGGTCGAGAATAGCGGGAACGCGCTGAAAGCGAAAAGGCTTCGAGCCTCTGGCTTAACAGTGGTCACTCAGCCCAATTCAATGCTGTTGCTGAACGCAGCTGTTGCTCAACCCAATGCTGTTCCGTGAGTACTGGGAGGGGTTCCTTAGAACTCTTCACCGAAACTTTTTAATCAAACTGGGGAGGGCGTTTCTCTTGAACCGCTCTAATGCCCTCAATAAATTGGTCACTGGCATAGTTTTCACTTTGACACTCTGCCTCTCTTAACAGTGCGACCTTCAGCTCCTCCTTATTACCACGAAGCGTATTCAACAACTGCTTCGTTGCCAGTGGCCCACATCCAACAATTTCGGTTGCAATACTCACGGCTCGTTTTACAACAACATCCGCAGGACAACACTCCCGTGCTAGACCGAAATCAATGACATCTTTTCCTTGAACAATTCTTCCCGTGAGTAACAGCTCCAGTGCCGCTGCTTCTCCTACCACCTTTTTTAGGAAAAAAGTTCCGCCCATTCCATGATGCAGCCCCAAGCGAGTAAATGTCATACCGAGCTTAGCCGTATCTGAAATAACCCGAATATCACACGCCAAAGCCAGGCAAAGACCAGCACCAATAGCATGACCATTAACTGCAGCAATCAGCGGAATATCAAGATCTCGCACACACAGAAACTTATCGTAAAAATCGAGCATCCGAGCTTTATTCTCTTCAGATGACAACTTGGTTTTTGCCTCTAACATTTCCAGATTCCCACCCGCTGAAAAGGCACGCCCAGCCCCCGTAAGAATGAGTGCTCGAAGAGACTCTCCTTTCAATTCTTGCACTTTCTTCTGAAAAACAAGCGCCATGGCTTCATCCATGGCATTCAAAGCCGCTGGTTCTGCAAGGGTTAACACCCCTATTCCTTTCCTTACTTCTTCAAATATTACTTCTGGCATGAAACTACCCCTTAAAAGCCACTCGGTTGACTATAACATGGACTTGCCATGTTGAGCCAAGCCCAGAAGCTCTCTAAAAATCTTCTGCTACAGCAGCGCTGACACACTCGAAGAGAACTCCCTTGAAATAATCTAGGAATAGGGCGATACCTTTGGGAGGCTGAATCACGAGATGGCATAGGAACGCAGAGAATAGAACGCAAGCAATATGGTATCTGACCTTCAAGAATTTATTTCGATCCTTCGAGCTGAGGGCGACCTCTGTGAGATTACTGCACCCATATCACACGACCTAGAAGCTGCTGAAATCCATAGGCGAATCATTGAGCAAGGTGGTCCAGCGCTTCTCTTTCACAACATTCAAGGAGCCGCTTTTCCTCTCGTAACCAATCTGTTTGGCACAAAAAAACGAATTGAACTTGCCTTCGGAAAAAATCCAGAAGAGTTAATCTCGCGCATTGCTCAACTCCCGGAGACTCTCTTTCCTCCCTCGCTACAAGCTCTGTGGAATGAAAGAGATACTTTTTTTCAACTTGCTAAGGTAGGAATACGAAGGAAACAGTGGTCTCAATCATCTCTTATCGCAGATACTCCACCTCGCTTGAGTCGACTTCCCCTCCTAAAGACATGGCAGGAAGATGGCGGGGCTTTTATTACTCTCCCTCTGGTCTATACAGAGCATCCCGAAAAAGGAATCCCGAATCTCGGCATGTATCGAATGCAACGGTTTAATGATCATGAGACGGGCCTACATTGTCAGATTGGAAAAGGTGGGGGATTCCATCTTCACGTTGCTCGGGAACGTGGAGAAAGCCTTCCCGTCAACGTTTTTCTCGGTGGGCCGCCAGCACTCATTGTATCAGCTATAGCTCCGCTTCCGGAAAATGTTCCGGAACTTCTACTCTGTTCATTGTTGATGGGTAAAAAACTTAATCTTACGAAAACTCCCTTCTCATCTCTTCCAGCCGTGACCTCAGCCGAATTCACTCTTGTTGGAGAATGCAACCCGCTCGAAAGTCGGCCAGAAGGTCCTTTTGGAGACCACTATGGATATTACTCTCTCAAGCATGACTATCCAGTTTTTCGTTGCCATACGCTTATTCGGAAGAGAAATCCTATCTGTCCGGCAACTGTCGTCGGAAAGCCGAAACAAGAAGATTTTTACCTCGGTGATTATTTGCAAGAACTTTTAAGCCCAATATTCCCGCTCGTTATGCCCACCGTTCGTGATCTCTGGTCTTATGGCGAGACGGGATATCACTCCCTAGCAGCTGCTGTAGTGCACGATCGCTACAAACGAGAAGCAATGGTCTCTGCCTTTCGAATCCTCGGAGAGGGTCAGCTCTCGCTGACAAAATTCCTACTTGTCGTTGACCGGCCACAAGACCTGAAAAACTTTTCAACAGTACTTGAATATATTCTCGAGCGCGCTGACTTCCGTACTGATTTATACATATTTTCAAATCTCTCTATGGATACGCTCGACTATACTGGCCCTGAAGTAAATAAAGGAAGCAAGGGAGTCCTGTTAGGAGTTGGCGAGCCCATTCGCCGTTTACCGAGCCAGTTCTCTGGAGCATTACCAAAGGGCATCGAAAATGCTCTGGCATTCTGTCGTGGCTGCCTTGTATTGTCTGGAAACTCATACCAAAAGGAAAAAGACCTCGCTCAAAGAATTGCAGGATATGAAGGATTTTCAGAATGGCCCATGATTATTCTCGCGGACGATGCAGAAAAAACGGCGCAAAGCTCCAGTTATTTCTTATGGCAAAGTTTTACTCGTTTCGAGCCTGGAGCTGATATTTTCTGCCATAAGAAAGAAATTCACAGAAATCATCTCGGATATACAGCACCAATTGTCATTGATACGCGTATGAAGCCAGGCTATCCGGATGAGCTCATATGTGACCCCGATACCAGCGAACTCGTTGATTCACGATGGAGCGAGTACTTCTCTCAGTAGGTATAGCCTGCTATCCTTAATCTTATGATAGATTTTTCGGCTATTAAGGCAATCTTTTTCGATGCTGATGATACCCTTTTTGAAGTACGGGGAAGTATCGGAGAACATTATGCAAGCCATCTCAGTAATCATGGCCATAATATTACCGCCGCAGAGATTGATAGTGTCATCTTCCAAGCTTGGCAACGGATGTCTTCGAGCTATGACAATAGAGAAGAAGGCTATGTCACCGACCATGCACGGGACGATCACGTATGGCAAGAGTTTCTTTCAAATGTAATGCATGATGTCGGTGTACGAATGCCATCAGACGAATTACTTGCCGACATCTATGGAGCATTTGCAAAAGCGTCAAGTCGGCAACTCCTGCCTTATGCGGAGCAGCTTCTTGAAGCTCTTTCGCCACATGTAGCCCTAGGAATCCTCACCAATAATGATAGGCGCATTCATCAACTCATTCCAGAACTCGGATTGGCAAAGTATTTCCAACACATATTTTGTGCCAGTGATATAGGATACAAGAAACCTTCTCATAAAGTATTTATGGGGATTACGGAACAACTCGGAATCACAACACGAGAAATTCTCTATATCGGAGATTGTCCTAAAAATGATGTCGCAGGAGCAGTCAATGCCGACTGGAACGCCATCTGGTTAAATAGAGGCTTAAATCCGTTTAGTGAAAGCAAAGCGGAAGATTATCCTGAAACACAGGCCGTTCCAACGATTCATTGCTTTTCGGAGCTGCTGGAAAAACTCTATCAATTAAAAGAGCCTACTGAATAATCACCTCGCCAAACGCCAATCTCCTTGGGCTCTATAGGAAAAATACGAGATTGACTCTGGCTCAACTGAAACCGCAACATTTCTTCAAATTCAGTTCTTTGCACTTCATGCGCGCCGAAACTCGCCGTTAGTGGCGTCATGACTTGACAATCAATCCATGACACGGAATGAGAACGCAGATACGAAACAAGAAAACAAAAACATAACTTCGAGGCATTGTTACGGATATGAAACATTGACTCTCCCGCAAACATTACGCCAAGACTTACTCCATAGAGTCCACCGACAAGCTGACGTCCGTCATAACATTCAACGCTGTGAGCATACCCGGCTTCATGTAATCTTAGATATCCTTCTATGAGGTCGTCTGTAATCCATGTCCCAAGCTGTCCATCTCGATTCGTACTTTGCTGACAAGCAATAATCGTTGATTCAAAATCTCGATTTAAAAATATCTCAAGGTCATGTCGCTTCAAAAAACGACGCATGGAACGGGATAGAATGAACTGATCAATCTCTAGAATTGCTCTTACAGGTGGAGCAAACCAAGTCAGAACCTCCCCCTCTAGCGGCCATGGAAAAATTCCTGATCTGTAGGCCAGGAGCAGTGTTTCAAGGTCAACATCCCCACCAATGGCAAGCAGACCATTTTCATCCGCTAAATGACTCGGGGGAAAGCTTGTAACCACCATGAGACTGTTCCATCATCAAAACTACTTCTCGTAGAAGCATCCGTCAAAACTGGCGATTGCTCTCTACAACAGTGTACAATTAGTATAGAAGAAGACTCTCTCTTGGACTAGCGATAGAGAAGCGAGAGAAAAAACTAATTTGCCACAGCTGTAGGTATACCACAGAAGCTTTGGCGTAAACTGTTGTCTGGCATACACGGTTCTTATGACTTTGACGCCTACCTCGATGCACGATGAATATCACTTCACGGATACTGGTTCCTCAGAGGGGGGAATAGAGACTATTTCAGATATCCGTACCCGTCTAAAGAAGCCGAGACTCTACAAGGTGCTATTACTCAATGACGATTATACAACTATGGATTTTGTAGTGATGATTTTAGAGGGGATTTTTCTTAAATCTCCAACCGAAGCGGCTCGAATTATGTTAGAAGTACATCACAAAGGCTCGGGGCTCTGTGGTATCTATCCAAAGGAAATTGCTGAGGCAAAAATTGTAGCTGTTGAAGCCAGAGCACGAGAGGAAGAGTTTCCTCTCCGATGTGTTATGGAGGAAGAATAGTGTTTAGTACCGAACTTGGCTATACCCTCGAAGCTGCTTGGCGTGAGGCATCTACTCGCTTGCATGCCTATTTTACTCTAGAGCATCTGTTGTTAGCGCTCTTGGCAGATCCGGAGGTACATAAAATTCTGAAGAATTGTGGAGCTACTCTTCAGGAACTGAAAGCAGATCTAGAGGAATTTCTGGAGTCTCACGTAGAAACCGCCACTGGTTCAAGTGCTGAGCGTGCTGAGCCAGTTCAAACACCTGCCGTTCAAAGAGTATTACAAAGAGCGATCCTCCATATGCACTCCTCTGGCAAACAGTTTATCACTGCCTCTGAAGTGCTCGTTGCTACTTTTAGTGAGAATGATTCTCACGCCGTATTTTTTCTGAGAAAACAAGGACTAGAACGAATTCATATTCTTGACTACATATCGCACGGTATTGCTCGTGATACTGACTCTGATCCCCGCTATGAAGAAGATGACAGGTACTCAGAGGATGAATATATCGATGAGTACTCAACAGATGGAGATTTCTATCATGACGCTCCAGAGGCAAGACGACGATCTGCTCTCGAGACCTATACTGAGAATCTATCCCATGCAGCAGAATCTGGAGAGCTTGATCCCGTTATCGGAAGGGAGGCTGAAGTAGAAAGAGCTATACGGATCCTGAGTCGGAGACAGAAAAATAATCCCCTCTTCCTCGGTGCACCCGGTGTTGGCAAAACTGCTATGGCACATGCTATTGCGCTGCAAATTCTCTCTGGTCAGATACCTGAAGCATTGCGTAACGCACAAGTCTACTCTCTTCATATTGGTTCACTGATTGCTGGAACAAAGTTTCGAGGAGAGTTCGAAGATCGGATACGGAACATCACTCGTGAACTTCTGGAACAAGACAACGCTATTCTTTTTATTGATGAGATCCATACAATCGTTGGGGCGGGCTCCACGGGAACTGGTAGCGTTGATGCCTCAAATTTTCTTAAGCCGCTTCTCTCAAAAGGCACATTCCGCTGTATCGGAAGCACTACCGATGAGGATTACAAAAAATTCTTTGAAAAAGATCGGGCTCTCACCAGACGCTTCACCACTATTGAGCTTGAAGAGCCCTCCTCGGAGACCACCGTAAAGATTTTGGAGGGGCTCAAAGAACGCTTCGAGGAGCATCATGCAGTTAAGTTTTCTCGCTCTGCCCTGCGAGCTGCTGTAGAACTTTCCGCAAAGCACATCACAGATAAAGCATTACCAGATAAAGCTATCGACGTTCTCGATGAAGCCGGAGCAGCAAACTCTATTCGTCTGCCTTCAAAGCGAAAAAAACAAATCACCGATACAGATATTGCAGATGTGGTATCACGAATTGCAAAGGTACCAGTAAAAAAACTGAAAGGCACTGATGAACAGAAGCTTCAAGACTTAGAACATACCCTGAAAAGCAAGGTATTTGGTCAAGATGATGCTATACATGCGATCGTCCTCGCCATGAAGAGGGCTCGAGCCCTACTTCAATCAGAAGCAAAACCGATGGGAAGTTTTCTCTTTGCTGGCCCTACGGGAGTTGGAAAAACAGAATTAGCGAAAGTACTTGCTCAAGCTCTCGGCATCCACTTTCATCGGTTCGATATGAGTGAGTATATGGAAAAACACGCTATCTCACGACTTCTTGGAGCACCGCCAGGGTATGTCGGATACGAAGAGGGTGGTCAACTTACCGACCTGGTAAGGAAGCATCCCTATGCTGTTTTACTGCTTGATGAGATTGAAAAAGCACACCCAGACATATTCAATGTACTTCTCCAGGTAATGGACAATGCACAGGCAACGGACAATCAAGGAAGAAAAGCGGACTTCCGTAATATAATTCTCATCATGACCACTAATGCTGGATCGACTGCCGCGAAGGGCATTGGTTTTGGCAAACAGGAGAGTAACGATCATAGAGAAAAAGCAATTAAAGAACTTTTTCGTCCCGAATTTAGGAATCGCCTTGACGACACCATCCACTTCCATTCGCTTCCCCTGCCGGTGGTGCGGTCAGTAGTTCAAAAGTGTATCGATGAGTTAGAATCGCAGCTTTCCTCTCAGAAGGTTTTATTCACTCTTTCCCCTGAAGCTCTTGATTGGCTTGCAAAACATGGGTTTGACGAAGAGTTAGGAGCACGACCGATGGCACGGATAATTCAGAAAGAGATTAAAGACCAGCTTGTCGACGAGCTCCTGTTCGGAGAACTCCGAAAAGGAGGCACCGTCCTAGTGGATGAGAAGGAAGGAGCCCTTGTGCTGAGCATTCAGAAAGGCAGCTAACATTTTCTGACGAATAAATTGGTTCCGAATATACGATTGATATTCACTTCCCTGAAAACCTATGGTTCACTATCCTCCATGAGACAAAAACCATATCAATCCGTCCTAGAGCTTATCGGCAACACTCCAATGGTTCAGCTCCATTCATTTGATACGAATGGGTGTGAGCTCTATGTCAAGTTAGAGCAGATGAATCCAGGCGACTCGATTAAGGATCGCATTGCATTACGAATGATTGAGGATGCCGAGAAATCAGGAGCTCTAAAGCCCGGGGGCACAATTGTCGAGGCAACCTCTGGAAATACTGGACTGGGTTTAACACTTATCGGGAAACTAAAGGGATATCACGTCATACTCGTGATGCCAGATAAAATGAGTGTAGAGAAAATATCGCTACCAAAAGCATTTGGAGCAGAGGTACTACTCACCCGCTCTGATGTAGAAAAAGGTCACCCCGAATACTATCAAGAAGTAGCTGAGGCGAAGGCAAAAGAGCTTGAAAACTGCATTTACATGAATCAGTTCTGTAATCCGAGCAATCCTGCCGCACATTACAATTCTACAGCTCCTGAGATCATTAGTCAGATGGACGGCAAGGTAGACGCAATTGTCTGTGGAGTTGGTTCTGGTGGGACCATCACGGGAATCAGTAACTATTGCGCTGAACATTCGCCGAATACAGATATGGTTTTGGCAGATCCAGCTGGTTCTATTCTCACGCATTACATTAAGACGGGTGAAATGGAAAAAGCTGGGTCATGGCTAGTTGAAGGGATGGGAGAAGACTTTATCCCTGATATCTGCGACCTCTCTCGAGTCAAACATGCCTATACCGTCTCAGATAGAGAAAGCTTTCTCACGACGAGAAAGCTTCTTCTGGAAGAGGGGATCTTAGCGGGAACCTCAGCCGGCTGTCTTGTTGCGGCAGCCGTTAAGTACTGCCAAGAGCAAACAGAGCCAAAGCGGGTAGTCACATTTATCTGTGATAGTGGTAGCCGATATTTAAGAAAAGTTTTCAACGATTTTTGGATGATCGAGAACGGCTTATTGGAAAGAGAGGTTACTGGTGATCTGCGAGATCTTATCAGCCGACGATTTGATGAAGGCAGTGTAGTGACAGTATCGCCAGACGACACCCTTACTACGACACATAACAGAATGAGAATGTACGATATCTCACAATTACCAGTTATGGAAAATGGTCGTATTATCGGGATCATTGATGAGGAGAATATCCTCTTTGCGGCTCGAGAAAGCAAAGAAGCCTTTTTAGCGCCCGTCTCAGACTTCATGGTAACAACACTCAAGACTCTTCCCCGCACCGCGGCTCTCGATGATGTCATCTCTCTGCTTGATTCAGGATACACTCCCCTGATTTCCGAAGGAGATTGCTTTTTCGGACTTATTACTCGCTCTGACGTCATCAACTACCTGAGAATTAGCAATATGAGACAGGAGCTCTCGTCTTGAGGTAGTCTCGGTCGCCCTACTCATATATCTCTCAAAAACTCCGTCGATAGCACTCTCGTAGCAGCTTTGTCAGAGAGCTCTCGCCAGTGCAGCGGCTCCAAGCAGTCCAGCCCCGTCATTAATCAGAACCTTCAGCGGTGTGTCTTGTACAATCGGACTCATACGCCCCTGCCTCAAGTACTCCTCAACTAAAGCACCATCTTGTAACTTTGGAAGCAGTTTTGGAGGTATCCCCCCCCCAAGAAATATTCCGCCCGTGCATAAATTATAGAGAACACAATTGCCCGCTAAACCACCGAGTATTCGGGTAAACAACTCAAGTGTCTTCACTGCTCGCCGAGATTCACCAGCCAATCCTATTTCCGCTATCTGTCGAGCACAATCTTCTCCCTCAAGATGAGCACCATCTGCATAATCAGATTGCGTACCCAGAAATTCATAGATATTTTCAATACCTGGTCCACACAACACCCGTTCATAACTCACCCGTTTCTTAAACTTCTGAAAAAGAAATCTCAGAAGTTCCAGAGACAAATCATCTCGCGGCGCAAAATCAATATGCCCGCCCTCAGACTCAAAAATTTGCCATGTATCATTTATTCTTGCTGCAAAAGAATGTCCAAGTCCTGTACCAGCGGCAAGAACCGAGAAACGATCCTTTGCATACTGATTGCCACCGGCATGGAGCGTACAGAAATCACTGCTTCCCAAAAGCGGAATCGCTGCAGATACAGCATAGAGGTCATTCACGATACGAACTCGGTCAATCCCTAACACCTTTGCGACAGAGTCCTCAGAAAAATGCCATGGCAGGTTTGTAAGTTGAACTGACCCGTTTTTTATGGGTCCAGGAACACCAAGACAAACAGATTCAACTTTGACTCCCTTCTGTCTTACAAAAAGCTCCAGAGACTCTTCAAGTGAATCAAATTCCGAACTGGAGTACCGTTCCTGTGCCTCGATACAGAGGTAGTTACCACTAGAACTATACAGGCCGAGTCGTGTTGACGTTCCACCAATATCACCCGCCAAAAACATAGTTCTCCTCCCGCGATATCCGCCTAAGCACTTATGAGTATTCTTTAGTTCATCCGAAAAGAAAATAGCATGCTAACTATCCATCCATCGACCCCACTTCCCAGTCGATAGCAGCGACTCCATATTGCTCAAGCGCAGCATTTGCCTTAGAAAAATGCTGGCAACCGAAGAACCCTCGATGTGCTGAAAGCGGTGATGGATGCGGCGCTGCTAATACGGTATGTCGGTCTCCGTCAATCATTGAACCCTTCTTCTGGGCATAAGCTCCCCATAAAAGAAACACAAGACCATCACGCCGTTCATTGAGCTCTGCAATAATTCTATCCGTAAACCGCTCCCATCCTCGATTCGCATGGGAACCCGCCTGTCCAGCTTCAACAGTCAGAACGGAATTGAGTAGCAATACCCCCTGCTGGGCCCAGCCTTTAAGACACCCACTTGAGGGACGCTCCATTCCAATATCGGCCTTAAGCTCTTTAAAAAGATTTTCAAGCGACGGTGGAAATGCAATCCCATCGGGCACCGAGAAACAGAGCCCATGCGCTTGTTTGGGGCCATGATAGGGATCTTGTCCCAGTATCACTATTTTTACCTCCTCAAACTCTGTGAGCGACAGCGCACGAAAGACATCTGCATTGCTTGGATAGATTGCTTTTCCCGAAGCTCTTTCATTTTCCACAAACGCTATTAAGTCAGCAAAATATCTTTTCTGCCTTTCACCGTGTAACACTTCGCGCCACGTTGTCGCCTGTTTTTCCTCTTGCATAGCCTCCTTGGTCAATTATCTTTTAGTACTCTCGATTTTCCTCTATTTCCTCAAACATACGAATGTAGGACTCAAATCGAGACGCTGGCAGTAACCCTGCCTCGACAGCATCCTTTACACCACAACGCTCTTCCGCTACATGACTGCAATCGCTAAACTCACATTTTTGCGCATAATTCATCACATCTGGCATTCCTGACTGTAGTTCTCGTCTCGAGAGGCTCCCAATTCCAAAACTCTGAACACCTGGAAGATCTACAATAAATAAGTCCGCTCTTGATTGAGATCGTGACTCAAAATCATGCTCCCGATAATGAAATGCTTCAGCCTGAGATGTTGTCTGCCGTCCAGAGCCTGACTTTTCACTCACCTCTCGAGTTGGCCTTTGAGCCTTCGGTATCAATCGATTAAGAAGAGAACTCTTTCCAACCCCAGAAACACCAACAAGACTAACGACCTGTAACTTGGGCTCTCTTAAGCGATTCAATAAACTCTCTATCCCATGCTCTTTCTTTGCACTTGTCGTGAGCACCTCTATTCCAAGTTGTTCATAGACAGAGATAAGATAGGTACTGTACTCATCAAGTCCGAGATCAAATTTGTTGACAACGAGGCAACTTGGTATTCCCTCAAGAGTCGCCACACAGAGCACCCGATCGATAAACCCTGGCTGGAACAACTGACCGATAGCTGTGACGATGACCAGCAGATCTATGTTCGAAGAGAGGTACTTTATTTTCTTTCCATAACGACGCTTTAGGCAGTTTTTTCTCTCCGCATATCCTTCAATGAGATACTCTTCCTTCTCTGCTGAAAACTGCACACGATCACCGACTGTTATGTCGAGTGCCCGGGTCTTTACTGTCCCTTGCCGCTCCACTCCATGCCGATCGATAAAAAATACCTTTCTGCGAGTTGTCGAGGTAACAAATCCAGTATTGTTGTCATTCAGCCAGGTAATTGGGGTGGATAAACAAGATGACATAAAGATCAAGAGCCAGTCGGAATACTTTGTTCTTGCAAAAAATAGTCACGCACTGAGGATATCAATTCAAGTATGTCAGCTCCCAGCCTCGGCCAATTGACTGTAGCTCCATATGCTTCGATAAAAATTGATAAGAGTGAAAATACTACTGGCGCTAAAAACACAGGGATGATGCCTTTGACTTCGATGCCTGGTAAGATCTTCACTAAAATCCAAAAAACAAGAGCATTAGCACACAAGAGAAGCATTGCATGAAATGACAATGAATCTGGGAACTGAAAGAAAAGAGCGGCACTCCACAGATGCGTGTTGATGAATGCCAGCGCTAACACCGCGAGCATTGGCCCTAAAATGCTGGTTATTTTCAAACCTGGAATCATCAGCGCGGTAATAACCATTGCGGTTACCTGAAAGAACCAACGCTGAAATGACAAAAATGTAAAAACTCCAACCATGGCCTGTTTTTATCCCTCAACAAGATATCCACCCTAGTGTAAAGCTCTTTCTCTCGGTTTGCTACCATCTTCTTGAGAGAAGAAGTCGACCAAGGATTTTGGTATGAGACGGCACTATTTCAGGCGAGTGTTCTCCAAAGGAGACGATAAGTGATATAATTCGGACTATTCTACTAGAAATCCCACTAAAGAGTGGTTAGAAGGGGAGATAAACAATCTAAGGGGATAAAAGCAGTCAGTCTATGAGTAAAATTTTTTGGTATTCATATCATCCCATGAAAAATGGAGTGTACACAGGGTCAAAAAGTACGGGCAGAAGGAATTCACCCTTATCACCAGGACTCATCTTTTTGCTTGTGATTATAGCGCTGATATTCTTAGCGCCCCGTCTTGCCTTAGGGTTCTTCACCATTCTACTCCTGTTTTTTGGAGCACTCGTTCTTATCGCTGGTTTCACCATCTGGCGAGTCAGGAGGAAAATACTCAAGGATTTACAGTCATTGCAGAAAACTTTTCGTTCCTCATCAGCCTCCTTCGACAATACTCAGGAATCAGTACAAGAATTCACATTCTTCTCACACGACACTGCTACCAGTAGTGACAAGAGGCAAACAAATGATACTGGGGTACGCACATACGAAATTGATAATGATTCGGTCGAGGTCTTGGATCCCGAACCAGGAAGCGAAGTAAGAGGGAGTAAAGGCTGGTTTGACCAGCACAAGAAATAGCTTGTTCGATCAAATTATTATGAGAAATGAAAAAAGACTGGGTGTGCCCAACACACTTTAGACGTATTGCTCCTCGTCTGAGCCGCTTTGGATGACAACTTTTCCTTCGGCTTCAAGTCGTCGTACCACATCAACGATGCCCTGTTGAGCCTTTTCAACATCTTTGAGCTTCGTTGGTCCAAGGATTTCAAGGTCTTCTCGAATCATTTCACCGGCACGTTTGGAAACATTTCTAAATAAAAGCTCAGAAAGTTCTGGTGATGCAGTTTTAAGGGCTAATACCAATTGATCTCGTGGCACCTCTTTCATAATTGCCTGTATGCCCTTGTCATCAATAGCCTTCATATCCTCAAATGTGAACATGAGATTTCTGATTTGTTCGGCCATCTCAGGATACATTTCTTCAATCTCACTAATGATTCTCTCTTCATTATTACGATCTACAAAGTTTAAAATATCTGCCGCTGACTTAGCACCAATCACTTCCTCTTCGTTCTGTGAAGCTGAGCGAAGTGTTGCGCGGAGGACTTCTCTGACTTCATCAACCACATCGGCTTTCACGGTATTGAGGTTTGCCACTCGAATCAGCAAATCGGTCTGCGCATCCTCGGTCATTGTCTGAAGTACCATTGCTGCTTGGTCAGCGTTCATTCTCGTAAGCAGAAATGCTACTGTCTGGGGATGCTCTGCTGAAACAAAGTCGATCAGAATTTTATCAGGGACATCACGAATGATACTACTTATAGAATCTTTTCTTGCTCCCGAGATATATTCGAGCAAGTTTTCTCCAGCAGTATCTCCAAAAGCTGAAGCGATAACATCTCGCGCAAACTCCCTTCCATCGACAAGCATGGTTTCCCCTGCTTTCATCATCGTATGGAATTCCTTGCCTATCGAGAACTGGTCTTCGCGAGGAACCTCATTCACCAACATAAATGCGCGACTAATGCGCTTTACCTCTGCTTCGGTGAGGTTCTTCAATACGTCAGAAGCAATATCACGCCCAAGAGTGAGGAGGGTAAGTGCCGCCTTCTCCGTTGCGCTGTAACGTCTTGAGGTATTCATTGCTGTTGCCATTTGTAGTCTTCTCTTGTAGCTATCGTCACTTTAGATGATTATTTAAAGGGTGATGGTCGCGGGATTTCCGCAAAACTACTATTTTTTATTGCTGTCACGACAACCTATTGAAAACAGGGCTTTTTTATGCAGGCAATGATTCTTGCTGCAGGGATTGGGTCACGACTGGGACACCTAACCCACGACCGACCGAAGTGCCTGATTGAAATCTCTGGGAAAAGTGTCCTTGAATGGAACATCCTGAAGCTCAAAAAAGCAGGGATTTCTCGAATTGTCATCAACCTCCATCATCATGGCCAACTGGTAGAGGATTACCTGAAAGAACATGGGGATTTTGGTTCAAACATCTTTCTTTCATATGAAACTGATCTGCTCAATACGGGCGGGGGAATCAAACATGCAGAGTCATACTTTATCGAGACTGAACCAATTGTAATCGTCAATGCAGATATTCTCTCGTCGGTAGATATTCTTGCTGCACGAGAGTTTTATGACACTCAAAATGCCGCAGGAATATTGGTAACCAGAAAACCAGAAGATGAGAGAGTGCTTTTATTTCACATTGATAGTGCTCAACTCTATGGCTGGAAAAACTCAGATTCTCAGACATTGATAGATCCTGTTGCTGCGGTAGATCAAGACAAGCTGATAGCGAGAGGATTTTGTGGGATCCAAATCATTTCTCGAAGTATTCTCAGGTTTTTTGCGTCGGCTGAAGAAAAAGAATCCTCTATAACAGGATATCTGAGAGCTTCAACAAATGGTCAAAAAGTCCTAGAATATGAAGCTGATGAAGAACTCTGGTTCGATATTGGCACTCCTGAACAACTTGCCTTATGTCAGCAACATTTTTCAACAGATGCATTCCTGAAAGGTATAGGGTCATGAAGCAGGAACAGAAGAACACTCACTGCTTCTTGCTAACGGCTATCCTGCTGTTCTCCTTTGTGATGGGACTGGCCAAGGAGACACATGCATTACCATCAACTGAGATTCAACAACCTCATGTCCGAGCACAGCTTTTATCAGAACATGAGACACTATCCCCAGGCGTATCAGAGATGTTTGCTCTTCGGCTCATACCCGAGCCTTCTTGGCATCTCTATTGGAAGTATTCTGGAGACTCTGGTGCGTCTCCCCTCCTTACTTGGCTCATTAATGGGCAATCCGTCGATAAGGATGTAACTTGGCCCCTTCCTGAACGCATTCAGGTAGGCAGCTTCGTTAATTATGGATATCGAGATGAAGTGCTTTTGCTGGTAGAACTTCCCATTCCTCAAGATGCTCGCGGTGAGGTGACTATTGGTCTCGATGCTGAATGGCTCGTCTGTCAAGAAGAATGTATTCCCGGAAATGGGATATTTTCTCTATCTCTGCCCGTCTCAACTGATAAACAGATTATCCCATCAAAGGATGCTCCACTATTTGAGAAATTTCTAAGACGAGTTCCTACTGACGGTTCTGATCTGTCTCTTCATCTCTCACCGGTGAACACCTCTTCTTTAAGGCTTACTCTCTCTGAACCATCTGAATTGACTGAATCTCTCATATTTATCCCAGGTGGAGAAGGTGTCATTCAGAACAACGCTCCTCAGCTATTGACGAGAACTGATTCAACAGCCGAACTCATTCTTCAGCGACCAAAGGTTGAGCCCTTCTCTTCCGTATTTCATGGAATTATCCTCAAGACACCACCTTTTCAGGATGGTTCGATGGGCAAGAGTATT
>Ga0181585_10002198_pt1 | contig 17328 bp, 18 predicted proteins | sample 071ome_29_FD_132469 | JGI IMG/M metagenome (GOLD analysis project Ga0181585, IMG submission 132469) | Coastal salt marsh microbial communities from the Groves Creek Marsh, Skidaway Island, Georgia - 071407BT metaG (megahit assembly) | ecosystem: Environmental > Aquatic > Marine > Intertidal... | reverse complement strand
AGTTCACACTAAGATAGCCATTATTATCTTCTGATACAACTTCTGGTAGTATTTTCTGTATATCTTGTGCAATAACTCCAATACTCTTTTCTTTTGTATCTCTATAAGTAAAGTATACTCCGTCGATATTATTAACTCTACTTAAAGCATTATCAATAGGTCTAATATCTTCTTTTAATCTTAAATCTGATCCTTGTACAACTGTACCAGATGCTTTAATAGAACCAGACACCATTAATTTGTACGACAATGGTAGATCGTTATTCTCATTTACACCAATACCTAAATTATTATTTTCATCTAAAATAACTCCTTGGCTTGATGATACAGCAGAAGAACCGGAGAACACAACGAGTCTCTTATTTACTCCTGCATTCTGTAATCCTTTTACTAAACTTATGTCAATAGAACCACTGTTGACTGGGACTTGTGAGCTACTAGGGTAGTACAGAGTTAATATCTGCCCATTAGTAGAAGCGGAATAAAAATAGGCTCCAAAGTTATTATCTAACTCTGCGTAGGTTAACGGTGTGCCTTTATCTGCTCTAAACTTTACTGCCATTATAAATCTAATTTTACGACAAACGTCATATCAACATTTTCCGATTTTGGTATTGGTCTATTCGTTTTTGCAACTGCAATTAACTCATTTGCATCATTGTACAAACCAACTGTTGTTACATAGGGTCTAAAACTACTTCCTGTAATGTTGTCCCTAATGGTATTATCTGATCCTGTAATTGCAGAAGGGTTATAAGTGAAATTCATCTCAGCTTCCTTCACAGTACAGTGAACGTTATATGTATAAATAGGTAGGTTTGATTTCCAGTGCACAATAGGTCTTGCATAAGTTGAATAATACCTAGCTGCATGGTCATCAGTAATGATAATCTGTCCTTGATTATAAATTACATCTCCTACTACTCTTTCTGTTTTTGTATAAGGTAGGGTAGAGCCAGATAATACTAGTCTACCTTCTTTATCGTCTACTACTTCGTATCTTTCAAATAAAATACTTTCATCTCTTTCTAGATATTGACTACCTGTTTCGATTACGTATTCTCCTTCATCTACAATATAATCATCTAAATCGATAGGTAATGTCCCATACCAGTGTTCTAAGTCCTCTACGTAGTCATCTGCAAAGTTGTCTGCTCTAGCATAACCTACTTCCCAGTACTTATCCTCCTCTTCAAAGAAAGGCTTCAGGACTACTGTTCCTGGTTCAATATGCGTACCGTAAACGTCTCTTGGAATAGAAATAACACCTACCTCACAGCTACTACTTCTTGAACCGGTTAAGGTAAGGCTAGTCTGTAATGATAAGTTATAAGATCCAGAGAAAGTACCTAATTTATTACTACCGGAATAGTAATTATGAAAAACACTATCAAAAACTAACTTTTGATATCTATTGTTTAGGTAGTCCGTAGGGTAAGGGTAACCTGGTGTTGAACCTGAAAATCCTCTTAGAACCTCTAGACCGTAGCTATCAACTGTACTACCTGATGCATACCACTGCTTTTTAGCAGAGTAATCAGATATATAAACATCTTGACGGTTTAGTTTCTTGTAAGCGCTCATTCATTATTAATAGTCTAACTTGATACGTACCAAACTTTCTTTTGTAAAGTCCTTTAATAGAGGTCTAGATAGTTTTGCTACAGCAAGTAGATCGTTATTATCATTATACAGTCCAACAGATGTAATAAAGGCTTGAGGGGTATTAATCATTACATTATGTCTCAATTCACCTGAACCTGTTATTAATGATGGATTAGTAGAATAATTAAACTCAGAGTTTCTAGCTCTAACAAATACGAAGTTAGAAGTGATTGTTTCTTCAGATTGAACTCTAAAACTACCACTATAGTCTAGTGCGTTAAAGATTTTTCTATTATTTAACGATGCAGTATTAGCAGCTCTGTTGATATTGAGGTTTAGTCCTCCAGCAGTAGCAGAAGCATCTAATGCTTTACCGTTTAAAATGATAATACCAATATCTGGGAGGAGTTTACCGTAGGAACCTGACCCTTCAGTGTACCCATTATCGTTTTTAGCTGCAGAAGATTTAGTACCTAAAGAGCCTGTGATAAGTTCATATACTCTTCCTGCGTCTGTATAAGTAACAGTAGAAACCTGATTGCTATTATCAGTTAATGATAAAAAGTCTCCAGAAGAACTATTGTTTAGTTGTAAAGTTAAACTACCAGGAAGTAACTTTTCTTTATATCTAGCTCTATCGATTGATATTACATAGAAATGCTCTGCAGTTGTTGTACCAAAAGTAAAGTCATCTTCTTCAGTACCTAGTACTAGGTTTCTATATTGACCGTAGATAGTAGAAGAAGGAGTTTTACCTGCTACAGAAGAGTTAAAGTAAAGTGAACCACTTCCTTTTTTATCTGCATATGCTACTGAAAATTGTACTCTAGCAGATGTATCAGTAGATGCTGTCTGGTAGATATCGTAGTAGTAGTCTGCAGAGGTTCCACCTACCTGTGTAGATGAAGTATAAAATGATGATAGTGTAGTATTTTGACCGGACCAAACAGGAGTGGTTACCGATTCAGCACTAACTACAACATCTTCCGCATCAAATCTTTTATATGACATAATTAGTTAGTTTTAGTAATTGTTACTGGAATCGTTAATCTTGCTCCTGATCCTCTACCAATTACAGTTAAAGTTGTCTGTAGTTGTGTGTTAGATCCGAATAAAGTATTTACTGAAGTAGCAACTAGGTTAATTGAAGTACCTAAAACTGTCTTAGAAACGTTAGTTCCGATAGTAGTTCCGGTATTTAGTCTTTCTGCTTCTTCTGTGTTAATACCAACACCTGTAAATGAATTAAGTGTTCTAACATCAGCGATTGTTGCTGTGTAACCTTGAGTTTCAAAAATTGATGTAGCTCCTAAGTAGTTTAGCGTTTGAGGGGTAATTGCTACAGAAGCTCCTTGTCTCAATGATACAGATGTTACACCTAAATCAAGAATAGGTAGTTTAGAAGTACCTCGTGGTAGAGTTGTTAATTTGTACTTCATAATTTGAGTCTCGTCTGGGAAAGCTTCCAATAACGGTAAGTTTTCGATAGCTTCTCCATAGAGTGCAGAACCAGAGGGATGTAGTGGATTGTATAAGGTGTAATCAATCTCATCATCTGCTAAAGCAAATTGAGTGATTTTAAAAGAACCGTCCCCTCTAGCTAACAGTTCTCTTCCCTTTTTCGTTAGGATTGCGTCCACCGTCACAATTGAATTGTCTAAGTATCCCATTTTATGTAATTGTGTTTTATATAAATATATGTTATTTTAGTTTATTAAGCAAATGAAGTCACTATACCGTCCTCATCTGTTATATATACTCTGTTTTTTTCAATAGAATATACTTTAGCGTCAACAGCTTTCCTAAGATCTTTAGATCCTTCTACTTCAACATATAAAATATTACCTGCTAGAGGGAAGTTGGGGAATGTTAAAATACTCCCACTTAGTTGTCTGTATGAGTTAAAATACACTTCTATCTTAGTTCTATCCGAGTCAGATAGTCCTTTAATTGTATTAGTATCCGCATCAGAAGAGTGTACACTGCCTTCAAACACCTTAAAGCTCAAAGCAGGTTCTGATCCAGATACACCTGTTTCTAATACATGTCTTGTTAGTGCCTCTTTAGATGCTGTAAAATTAGTAGTAGCGTTTGTCAACTTTGCTCCTAGGTACTTACCTGAGATCAATCCTGCAGTTTCATATTTACTATCAGGTATTTGAGCTCGTTGAGCAGTCTGACTTAAAAGAGCATCTAGATTTGTTGGTTGTGCTTGTGATGTAGATCTATCTACCACCTGTACTACCGAATTTAATAATAATGTCTGTGCAGATCCCTGGAAGGGGTTGTAGTCGCTATTGAAGTAACTACTCTCAAAATATGGAAAGAAAACAAATTCTGAATCTTCTTCTATTCTGGTCCCAGGACTGTCCTCATCCGGTATTGTGTTTACAACTATTGGATCAAAAGAAAAGAAGAAATATGTGTTCTTTTTCTGTCTACCTGTTATAGTGGCTTCTACTCTCTGTCCTGCAAAATCAAACTTAAACTTATCTACCTCTTTCAAAGGGGAAACTAAGTTATTTCCATTCAAATCTCTAAGAGGTACAGACATACCGAGTATAGTAAAAGGAGCTACGGGTACTTCATCAGAACCAGATAGGCTGGAACTATAGAATATATTGGCATTTCCTCTACCGTAAAAATTAGGATCGGTATTAATAAACTCTTCTAGATTCATGCTTGAATTTCAAAATATGTTTCTTCATCTTCATCATTAAACTTAGCATAGAACTTATTGCCAAGTGTCTGTTCACTGTATCTATAAATAGTCAGCGGGTTTTCAGTCGATATAGGTGAACCAGTACCGGACGGGTTATCATACCAGCCAGTAAATGTTGCACCATATCCTGCATAATCACCGTAGTTAACTGTTGCTGAGGCTTGAATTGTAAAGAACTCATATGTATCAAAGTCATGAGCAAAGCCATAACTTGATGTAATTTCAGCTACAGATAACGGGTAAGTTATACTAACTGTTTCATCTGTTTGTGTATCGTCAACTACACCGGCAATATAGTATTCACCTAAATAGCTACCTGTAAGTGCTATAATACAAGCAGGTGGTGGTGGTAATGAGAAGTTAAATGCAGTAATGTCTAGCTGTATAATAGGTTGTGCTAGGTTTAAGAATGGGTTATTCTTTCCTACTTCACCATCAGATGCAATAACTAATGAACCAGACAACTCTCCGTTGTACATTGGAGATTCATCAGTAACATTTCTAACTGCTATACCTAATGGAGTAACAATATGCCCTTCGTAATTAGTAGTATATCCATAACTACCTGAAGAGTCATATATACCTCCTGAACTACCAGTTACTGTGTTTGTCTGAATAGAAGCAGAGTACTGTTCATCGGTAAATGATACTTCAACCTGTTTTACCTTACTTCTATGTAATTTAGGTGACTTAATTATTATACCTGTATCTACTTTTGATCTTGCAGGTACAAAGTCTTTAATCATTTTAAAGATTGCACTGTCAAAGAAGTTAAGTAATCTTATAAACGATTTAGGAGATTTAGCAAATGCTAAAACATCATCCCAGTTTCCTTCTATGTTAGACCACTTGTCTTGAATAGTATCCCAAGTAAGTCCTAACTCTACTATTTCTTCTCTATAAGCGTTTAGTTCGTCGTACTTATCTTCAAAGCGTAATCTTGGATCCCCAATATAACTATCTATGTCAAAGCCAACATTTCCAGTTTTAGTTTCCAGTAGGTCATCTGTTAGCTTAGATATGTTAAATGCAATCTCTACATTATGTATATCGTCAGTATATTTTTTGTCTTTGTTTTCTAGAGAAACATATCTAGACAGTGTACTACCAGATACATAACTACCTGTATTATCTGTTCTAATTTTATATGAACCACTTCTGTATGTATCGCTACCTGATTGGTATAAACTTGAAGTAATAGAAGCGTCAGGTCCTAGAAAAGAAAATTGATCTACCTTAGCACCACCGAATGTTCTAATTTTTAAAATAGATTCAGGTATACCAAAAGAGTTTATCAACGCTCTTAAACCTCTTTCAGTTCCTTTAGTTTTAACTAAGTGAGGTAAGTTGTGGTAAATTCTTTTATATACTTCTTTCTCATAATCATTTTTAGGTACAGGTTGTAGGTATTCTAATGCTGTTGATCCACTATTATAAGAAGCAGAAGTTGCAACAGACATAGAAGTAATATTCTCACTTCCGGTAGGGAATGATGAACCTAAAAATCTAGCAAATAAGTCGTCGGTATTTTGATTAGTAGAATATAAGTTTACACCAAATGATTCTACTACATCTCTTACTAGGTCCTTACTTACACCAAAGTTTAAACGATGATCGGTATCGTATTTATCGGCTACAGCTTTAAAGTAAATCCAAAGATTGTCAAAGTGTTGAGCAATCATATGAATAAACATTAGGTATTGCTCGTTGTTTGGATCTTCTCTAAGGAAAGCAGGTATTGTATTTGTCAGTATATCTACATTACTAACATCGTAGTTAGAAGCTGATATCAACTGTACATCTAACCAGTCACTAGCAGCAGAAGAATCAGAGGCATAATTAGTATAGGGTCTAGAGGTATTACTTTTAGGCCATGCTTTAGAACCGCTAGAATAATATAAAAACCTATCGTAGTGATCAAAGTTGTTTACTAGACCTCTAATCAAACCTTCGTAATAGCTTTGGCTTCCAGAGATTTGAGTTAAAAAGTTAGATCCACTAGGAGAAGCAGCCGAAGCTGATATAGTACTTATAGCTTCTTCGTAGCTTTCTATTAACTGTAATTTATAGTGAAAGTTTCTTAATCTTTCTTCTGCTGATGAGAAGTGAATAAAGTCGCTGTAATCTTCGTGGTTAACAGCGATCTCTGCTCCAGCGTTGTTGAATAAACTAAACAGTTCATAATAGGAACCGGATACCGGGTAAGAGAATAAATCGTTATAGTTTAAAAACTGTGTAGGTTCTGTCGACTTTTCTACTTCTTCTACAGAAAAGTTAGGACCTTTTAGAAAAGGTATTTTTAATGTATCTACAATAGGTTGTGCAGTAACTTCGTAGAGTATGCTATCACTAACAATCTCTTCTACAGTAAACTTATCTTTAACAGTTAGGTCGTCCGCTAGTGGACTATAACCTTAATGTTAGATATGTTACTCCGTTTTCAACTAACGTACTTGCATTAATACCTAATGCAAAATTGTTTTCACCAAAATCTACTCTAAATTGAGAAAAATATGAAGCGTCTTCTAATTTCTTTCTAAGAGTCTCAACGTAGCTGACAATTTCTTCAGGAGTAAGTTCTAGTGTAGAAGCTTTAATTTCTGTTCTATCACTTGATATTTCAGATATAAAAAATGAACCTCCTTTTTGAGTTTCTGAGAATAGGTTATTAGTAAAGTTGTAAAGTACTCTTATGTCTCCAGTAGAGTAGTTTAATTCTTTTATATCTTTCTCAGGATCTAATACAACGGAGGTTGCACCTCTATCCCCACTTATTTCAGCACTACCGTCAAAAGTATACCCTTTGAAGTTAGGTATAAACTCTAATAATGTATTATCAATAGAATATACACCGACACTAACTCTTGATTGAGCTATATTGAATACGTTGTCTATTTTGTAATCGCCAATAAGAGTCTTATCCTTCGCTGTAATCTTCGAAGGTTGAGCTAAACTGTCTAGCTCTAATTGCTCTATATTGTATACAAATTCTGCCACGTTATTGTTCTGCCTGTGTTATATTTAAATCTATAATTTGCTGTTGATAGTCAAGAAGCTGTCTTCTTAGCTGTGCTATTTCATCTAATAAGGGCTGAATATCAGTAGTATCTTTTTCGTAGTCTACTAGTTCACTACTTTTATTAATTAAGTAAGCATGTGATTGATTTTCTCCTTCTGGTGATATTTCTAGGTACAATCTTTCATATTCACTGAAAAACTGTTCGATAGTTCTTTCTTGTTCTAGGTCTACAGGTGTAACAAAAGACTTAAACTCTCTGTCGATTACCTTATTAAAGGTATCTTTATTATAAACAGTTTTGGAAATTTTTACGTTCTTAGCCATTCTTCACTACTTTAAAAATGTTATTGTTATCAATTACAATTACACTTCCATTTAAAGTAGTTTTGATTAAAAGCTTGTAGTACCTTTCTGGCTGAAGGGTATCCATGTATACATCAAAATAACTACTAGTGTTGTCAGCGCTTATCTTAGTAAATGTATTATCAAAATCTATAATCATCTCTTGACTAAAATCGTCTTGTATACCCCAGTAAGAAGCTTCTGGTAGTTTGTAGTTTGTTAGGTAGATAGATGAAGTAGAAAATGTTCTAGTCGGATATTTTGGTCTAGCAGATATTCTAAATCTTGTCTTATCAGAATCTGTGTATTCTCCTCTATGATTTTTAATACTTACAGTTGCAATATCAGTATCAAGCTCTGTAAGGGTACTACTATAGGTTGCATCGTCCCATTTTATTTCTAAATAAGGAGGAAATATAGTGTGGGTGTCTGAACCGTAATATTTAAGATTGATACTTGCTGATGTGTAGTTTTCGTAGCCATCTTGTATTTTAAGTAGTAACCCGTTATTATCTATAGAACCGCTGTACATTGCATCAATGATAGATGTAACGTTCATATTAACATCATAGTCTGAGCTAAGATTAAATGTTTGACTAGCAGAATAATCTGTTGAGTAATCTCCTCCTAAGGTATCCCATTCAGTTGAATAATCATCTTTAAATTTCCAACTTACTCCTGTTTTATTAGCAGGACTGTCACCTCCTTTACCTGTACCGTTTTTCCAAGAAGAAGAAACAGGGTAAGCAAAAAGGGTGTACGTATCTGGTATTTCTGTAGCGTGGGCAAGTGAAAGGTGTAAGCTTGCACTATAAGAACCTGTAACTTTAGTATCAATACTAGATGTCAATTCAGCTTGGCTAAACTGCACTAAGGTTCGTTTAGTTCTACCTACTAAGTTAATATCGGGATACCCGCCAACCTCTACTACCTCGTCTTTACCTGCATTACCGTAAATACCAGCTACTGTAGGTTCTGACCAGATGTAAGCATCTTTTTCGGGATATATTCTATATACTGCCATTCTATACTGTTGTTACTCTACCTTCTATATCTATATCAGGGTACTTAACTTCAAAGATACAAGGATCATAAGAAGGGTAAACAACTCCTCCTTTAGTAGCACCCTCTGTATCGTAAGCAAATTGAGAGTAATTACCTCCTGCTTTGTTGTTAATCCTAACAGACTTCACTGTCTGCACACCTTTGACTTGGTCTAAGGCTGTAAATACATTTGATATGTTGATAGGTTGATTTATATTTCTTCTTGTTGTAGCAAAATATTCTTTAAGCCTGTTAGTACAGTTTAATAGTACATCTCTAGAAGCATAATTAGGTAGTGTTAGTACCTCAAACTTAACTCCTATATTAACTACAAATGCATCTTTAATATCTATAGCATCCGTTATCATCATATACTCAGTAAGATATGTCTTGAGATTATTTTTCAATGATGTAGGTGCTGTAATTAGTTTGCCGCTGTTATCATAAGCTAAGACATACATTGATAATGCTAAAGGGTTAGTCTCTAACATACTTGTTCTGTTTTGACTAAACTCCTTAGTTACGTATGCTTTAGCTATAGAACCAAACTGAGGCGGGAGTGATAATGCTCTTACTGTATAGTCCGCGGTAGTAACAGCTCTCTTCTGTTCAGAGAATGCTTTCAGTGAATTTTGTCTCAACTCTTCTACTGTATCTCCATCCTTACCTCCTGCAGCTGGTTTTTCGTTGTTAAACGCCAATGTGGTTAAGTAAGTAGAGTCTGTTACTGTAGTTGTTACTACGTCCGTTTCCGTTACAGAGTTGGCAGGTGCATTTGCTTCTACACCGCCTCCAGTAAGGTATCTAATGGTTAGTGTTGTATTACTTGGAGCAATTCCATATGTTCTTGTAAATAAGAAGTTAGATGGATCGAATGCTCTGTCTATTTGTTCAATGTGTTGCTTATCGCCGTATGTTTGAATGTTGGTTGGGTCTGGTAAGAACTCCTCGTCTGTTGCTACGCTCACTCCAGCTCCAAACTGTATCTGCATTTTACCTTGAGATGTAAATCTAGTTACAAATCTTCTAGGTACTCTCTTTATCTGAAGTAATGATGGTACAAGGCCGTTATCAGTATTATTATTAGACCTCTCATCAAATATAGTATCTTCACCTAAGAAAGGTACTTCATACCAGGCATTACCATCACTATCAGTTATATCTAATACTTTTATAATATTTTCGTCATCGATAGTAAGAGTTTTGAACTTTTCTGCTGTAGTGAATGTTTCTTCTACAGTATTGATTTGTCCAGAAATTGCAGTTACTTTTTTCTTAAGTAGGTACTCAGAAGGATTACTATCTTCATCTACTGTTGCAATAGATACTTCGGTAGGGTCATAAGAACTAGAGAATGTAAAGTCAACAGAGTTCTGTAAGATAAATGCTGTATTTCCTACTGCTGTAGACTTAATAGTACTGTTTTCTTGTATCTTAGCCGCTTGATCCCAGTTAGGTGCATAAGTACTACCAGATAAAGCAGCTACTTGTTGAGACACGGTTATTTCTACTTCAGATGCAGTAGTAACTCTAGGTCTATATCCCATCATATAAGCTAAGGAATATAGGTTAGAGGGGTTTTGTGCGTGCTGTAGGAACGTCTCTTGTAATTGTGTATCTTGATAAAATGATAGGATGTCACCGACATACGCTGCCATTTCTATAAACATCATACCTGGTGCAGCGTCATTAAAGTCGTTGTAGCTATCAGGAAAGTAGCTCTTTGCAAACTCAATAAGCTGTCCTTTAAAGTCGCTAAACTCTCTATTTACATACTTTATATCTCTTTGCTCAGCCATTATTGTTCAAAATTTATCACTACTTCATCTTCGATGTTAGTATTTCTTACTTTGTACCTCATAGTAAACTGTACGGTATTATTATCCGGTATACCTACTGTCTCTATACTAAGAGGTTCCACTCTAGGAAAATAGAATTTTAGATCTGCTTTTACAGTTGCATCTATCTCTCGTACTTTATCCTCTGTTAGTTGATCAAAAATAAGTCTCTGTAGACCGTTTCCAAATTCAACATTTAAAAATCTTTCTCCTCTACCTGTTAAAAAGTAATGGATTAAATTAGTTTTTATCGCTTCTTCAGTAGTATAGTTTACGTTAAATACGCTTTTGCCAGAAAAAGGTAATTTTAAACCTACCGCTTTTCTAGGTTGTAAATCTAACGGATCTATTTTTTTTACTTCGAAAGCCATATATAATTAGAGCCCTGCTCTTTCTTTTGTCTTTTTATTTGCAGCATCTAAGATTGCTTTACTTCTACTTAAATCTAGCCCTGGTACTGTGGATAGGTCTAGACCTGCTCCTGCTCCAGATAACTGTGATGCAGTACGTTGTGCAAAGTTAGGTGCTTGAACTCCAGCAGAGTTAGCATTAATAACTGTTCTGTAATCTTCAGTAGTCATTTCTGAAGCTGTCTGCTGTAACATCTCGTCTAAAGTAGAAGATTTACCGTAAGACCATTTCTTAGGTTGCCCTTTCTCAACAGTCTGGTAAACTTGAGTTTCTTTAGTAGGAGTAGAAGCATATTTTACTTCTTCGTTCATTACATCTTGTAACTCCTCCTTAACTGCCGCTCTTACTTCTTCTCGTATGATTTTTCTTAATTGATCGAGTTTCATATATATAAATAGTTTAGTTATGGAAGTTGATTGTCTATTCTGAATTTTATTTCATCTAAAAGTACCTGAGTGGAAGAACTAAAGGATTTTGGTCCTCTAAGTACTACAACACCTGAGGCATCTTTAGCTACTGCAAACCTTCTTGGTGCAATAGAAGGAGAATCTATATCAGCGACAATCTCTAACTTATATAGATCCCCGTTAGGTCCTCTGTAGTAATAATCTGCATCTTGTCCTGTTCTAGAACCGTCATCTTGCTTAAGAGTATCTAAAAAGCTCTTAATAAGTCCTTTAGTATCTCTATCGATATTACCATCAGTTAATTTTCTAAGCCCATCTATAATTGTATTATTGCTTTTACCAAAAGCATCATCTAAGGATGACCAGTATTCCGGGTCTTGATCAGGTGGGAATTTTCTAGCTAAGTGGTCTTTAAGACAGATGTACTCTACATCCTCATATTTTAATATTTGATCTTTAAGATACTTTCTACCTGCAGTTAAATTCTTGTTGCCTTCACCAGAGCCTCCAGTACCATCTCCTGTACCAGAGCCTTCAATACCGTCTCCTGTACCAGAACCGTCTGTTCCGTCTCCAATAGTCCACTTACCTTTTCTATTTAAGTCACTAGTGTTTTTAAGACTATCTTTTGAACTATTAGTTAAGCCTTTATTAGAGGTTCCTGCAAGTAGTTGTGGTCCTAGATTAGAAAATATCATATCACCGTCATCATCTGTAAGCCCTAAGTCATCTAAGTCTTTTTGAGTTAGATTACCGTTAGCTAATTGAGCTTTTAATGCTGCTTCTATTTCACATGACTTACAAGCGCTATCGGCTGCTCCTAAATTTCTTTTGAGGGAGTTTAAAGCTAAAGCTGGTGTTTCTAACACAGCTTCTATTGCTTCTATAAGTTCGTCTATTTGTTTTATTAACTCTTTAAGTAAGTGCATTATATCAGCAAACTTCATAGAGATATTAACAGGTATACCAAATCCAGGAGGAACTGATTGAGGTATTGGGAGTAACTTAATAATGAGTAGTGCTTTCTCTAATCCCGATAAGGGTGTTTTTAACTTACCTGGTAATGATTTAAATTTAGCTAATCTTGACTGTACTGCTGATAATGCATTGTTAGCTTGGTTAAGTTTATTTCTTAGTCTCTGTACTTCATTGTTTTCAGGGCAGCCTTCTCTATTTAACTTATTGGTAATGTTTGTAGCGGTATCTAATACTTTAGACATTACCTGTCCTTGCATCTTACCAACTATTTTGGCGACACTTCCTCCTAATCCACTATTTGGTATATTAACGTATGGCATTATTCAGTAAATACTTTTTTAGAGTGTAGCTGTTTAAGTAAATTTTTCATTGTAGGTATTAAAGGAAGTATAGAGTTAGCTGTAGCAATTTGCTTGGCAACATAAGCTGGTGGAGCAGGTGGAGCAGTAGCTATACTTTTAACTAATGTTTCAAATTGAGACATAAAATCATCTAACCAGTCTGTAGAAGTTTGCCCTAACAGTACAGGTTCTTTTTCTTTAAATGCATCAGTACCTAAATAAACTTTAATGGCATCTAATGCAACATAATCTTCTCCGTCTATTCCTACTACTTTACCGTTTAGCCCTATGCCTTCAACTGCCGATAGAAAGATACCTTCTTCTTTAGCATTAAAGAATAATCTACCTCCATTAATTAATACTTGATTACCTTTATAAACATTAGCTTTATCTGGTTCTGAATCCCAAGCATCTCTTTTATCATTAGCTTGAGTTAATTCGAATTTATGATCTGACCCCATGTAGATAGAGTTAGGGTCTTTATCTATATTCTCTATTACAGGATCTACACCGTTAGCAGGTTCATCCCAACCGTTACTGATAATAGTGTAAGGCTTACCGTCATTACTACCATCGGTAAATTCATTACCGTCATATTTACTCCCACCAAGTCTTACAGTAGACCCCCAGCGACTTTCTATAACTACATCACCAGGAAATGTTTGAATAGGTGGTATCTTATCTGATTCTGCAAAATGCTCTCCTAAGTCTATATCAGAACCTTCACCAAACTGCACTGTATCTTTATATGCATTATGGTGTGGTGAGTTCCAGACTCCTACGATAGCAGTCCAATAGTTTTTAGTAGAACCTGGGTCGCCGTCTCTGTCTTCGCTAGGGAGTTGCTCTAAGCGAATTATCTCGTTCTTTAGTGGGACTTTCTTAAATTCAGATATACCACAGTAAGCAAACTTTAAAGGAGTTTCCCCAGATTCATCAGTTGCTTTTACTAACTCTCTATAAAATACTCCGTTAAGTGCTTGTGAACCGCCTTGATCATTATAGTCAGGGTGAAAAGCATCGAGTATAACATCAACAACTCTACCGAATTGATTACCTCTTGACTTACTTGCTCCTCCTGATGATGGGCCTCTACCTGAATTAAATGTTCTAAACATCTTCTTCGTCCTCTGTTTCGTTCTGTACTTCTTCTATTTGATTTTCTATAGCTTCTTGTTCCTCTAATAAGTCTTGAAGATCAGAAAAGTCGAATTCACCTGATTCACCTTTAGCGGCTGCTGTTTCTATACGTTGTATTACCGTCGCTAATTTAATCAAATGTTCATCATTCTTTACTCCTATCTCCATATACTCTTTAATCATAGGTACAATAAGAGTAGCATCTCCGATGTTTTCTATCAATGGTTTTAACTCTCCAATAAGAGCTTTTACTTGCCCTTTTGTTTCTTTCGAGTTGTCGTAGATTTCACCGAAGAGATCAGATAGAGTTTTTCCTTTAAATATTTCTTTATCTAAACTCATGATAATTTATTTTTATTATAAATAGATTACCTTACTTTATTTGAAATCAACCCTTGTTCGTGTAACGCTAAGTATTTTTGATTAAAGTCATTTTTAAGAACATTTATGACTTTTGTTAGTGTTGGAGTGTCGCAGTCAGTAATCTCTCGTATATAAATATATAAAGCTTTCTTCTTGAATATATCTAAATCATTTCTTGTTCTAAATAATGTAAGAACTGCATCTGCAATTTGCTGCTCTGATTCTTTAATGAAAAGCTCATCTAGTTCGTCGTACATAGTATCGACCCACTTATCAACAAAGTCTGAGAGTGTTATACCTTTATTCGGTTCGGCATAAACGCTTCCATCTTCATAACCGTCTTCTATATCGTCAAAGCTTCCTACCTGCTTTAACTTTTTATAGTTTTTGTTGTTGTAATTAATTAACCATCGCTTTACAATAGTACCGAAATAAGAATATGCTTTTGCTCCATTAGTAGGATCAAACTTCATAATCTTTTCTTCTAGTAAAATAGAAACGATCTCGTGTTTTAAGTCCTCAATCTTATCAACATCTGTATAATAGAACTTAAATGTGTGTATAATGTTTTCGGCTAACTTATAAAAAGGCAGGTAAATATGATCAGTGAATATTTTATTTCTATACTCTTGATCTGTAGAATTATTATACTTGACTATATACTCTTCTGTCTCTTTTGTGAAGTAGTTAGCTTTGCTTCTTTTTCTGGGCATAATCTTCTTGGAGCGTGTATCGGTCAAGCTCTTCTTGTACTTTTTTCATTTGTTCAAAAAAATAACCGACCTCATCATCGCTTTGAAAGACCCCTTTATCATCAAGCTTTTGTAGGTGCATTTTAGAATCTTTTATTATCTCTGAGATTCTCAACAGGTATTCTTGCTGGGCTACTGTAATATCTTCATATCTTTCATTTTTTAACAGTAGATTGCGTATTGCAATACCCAATATAACAGTAAAGATAGATAAAATAATTATAGTAACCAACATTTTTTATAGATTTTTTAACATATTAGTAAGACCTTCTGAAGAATTTACTCGTTTTCCTGTAGAAGAAGCTGTTTTCTGGGCTTTAGGAGTAGATCAACCTCCATTATTTTTCCACATATCATATTCTACCTTAGAAGCTAGGAAGTCTGCACTGTGAAGTACTGAAACGATAGAGGTTTTCTGACGAGAAGACTCAACATTACTAAAAAAGTATGCTTCATTAGCTTTATCAAACACTCCATCGTGTAACCTAATACCTAAAAACTCTTTTTGACTTACTTTTATACCAAACTTCTGTAAAATAAACAGTGAACGGTCGGGGATAAGCATAAAATCAAGATCAGGATTGTAGGTGTACATCTCTGAAAGCTTATCTTGACGCCATTTATCAGTCTGAGGTATATAGTTCGGTCTATCTCCATCACCCATCTTACCTAAATCATGGAAAAGTGCGGCAAAGACTAGTTCTTCATCGGTGTAATCTATTGTTCCACCCATCTCTTGATATAACCTTGACTGTTTCACCGCATATTCCACGACTCTATTAACGTGATCTACGTATCCACCGGCAAAAGCACTATGATACCAAGTTTTACTACTAGCAGGAGCCATTACGTAAGTTTCCTCCATGTGTTTAATCATAGCTAACACCTGTTCCTTACGGTCTCCTATGTAAGTATCAATAATTTTTAAGTGCTTTTCGTAATTCTTTTGAATTTTCTCTGCCGATAACATAATTTACCTTTTTAATATTATATCTGTTATATTATTTATATAATTATATATTTATATGTATATATTTTTATATATTATCTTATATTATATATCTATATAACATATATTTAAGATATATAAAATATTTCATTAAAGCAACTATTCTACAATAAATTTTTGCTCGTAATGGTCTTTTAATACGGAATGATCACCTGCATCCCAAAACACCCTCATATAAACCGTAATAGTATCACCAATCATTTCTGGAATAAATGGTCCTAAGTACCTTCTAGACTTTAATTTAGTACCTTTTTTACTAAATCGCAAACCTGTAGGTTGTGCAATATTGATCTCTTCTCCTTCATATTGAGTTAAATTAATATCTGTCCATCCTGCTGGTAAAGGTAAGCCGGTAGAGGTGTAATTACCAAATGGTGTGTAGTACGGTTGAGATATAACTAGATTATCTCCTATAACCCAACTTGTATTGCTATCGAACCTAGCCTCTACAGCAGACTCGCCATTATATTGCCACCAAGGATCGGTTTCGCTTACTTCAATATCGATAAAGAAATAAGGTAAGTACTCTCCTGTCCAATCTAAAGGTACATGGTATATACCGTTTGCATCTTTTTGATAGTTCCATAATTGAACAGCTTCACATCCGCCGGGGCAGGTGTCGGGGGAGAGCGGCTCTTGGGTGCATGATGCTAATGATAAGGCTAATAGGCACGCCGCCGCGCGAAACGCGCGAAGTTGCCACGCGATTTTTATTCTTAGTCTACGTAAAAGAATCTTAAATAATTCTCCAGTAGGATTATGAGATAGTTTAGCTCTTGTATCTCTTTTAAATGATTTCATTATTTTGCATTTTATAAGGTTCACCAATACGTTCTACTACAGCTTTAGCTTCATCAACAGTTACATTAAAAAATTCTTTTGATTTATTTACTCTAAAGCCGTTATCTTCTAGATATCTATGTACTTGTTTCTCTACATCATGAGCATTAAAGCAAGGAAAAGCCCATTCTACCACGAAGTCTAATGCGACTCCCGTAGCAGCGTTTATCTGTTTTACCCTTTCGGACGGTTTATTCTTAGTAAAGCCTATCTTACATAGACCCGGCATTGTAGGATTGGTAAGTACATATACCCATTGACAGCCAGTCATTCCTTGCGGGATCTGGATCTTCTTAGGTCTATTAGTGTAGTATGTTACTTTATCCCATCCGTCTCCCATATCGGGGTCTGGAGTCATAGTAAAGTAAGATGCTTCTGCTCCTGTTTGATCTTCAGAGACTTTGATTAGACCTTCAGCCTCTTCTACGGTAATTCTCTTAATACCCATATAACCTTTATTATTTATACTTAAATATAAGAAATCTTTGTCAATTAAGCAACTATTACCACATGTATT
>Ga0181585_10002189_pt1 | contig 17363 bp, 20 predicted proteins | sample 071ome_29_FD_132469 | JGI IMG/M metagenome (GOLD analysis project Ga0181585, IMG submission 132469) | Coastal salt marsh microbial communities from the Groves Creek Marsh, Skidaway Island, Georgia - 071407BT metaG (megahit assembly) | ecosystem: Environmental > Aquatic > Marine > Intertidal... | reverse complement strand
TCAGCAAAAGAAGATGCTCTTGCACGTCAGATCCTAGACAATTTGATAAAAGTAGGCACTGACCCAAAATCTACTGAAGAAGCTCGTAAACAAATTATTGAGCTCGTTAAAAATAACAAAGAAGTTTATTTGGAAATGCCCCCGGGCCTAGCGGATGAAATTAAATACACCGCTGATACTATGACGGCCCTAGAGAAAGCTCTTGATGCTGGAGACATTGAAGGTGCCCAGCAAATCGTACTTAAAGCACAGGGTATTAGAAAAGGTGTTCTACAACAGGGCGCACCTGAAACTACTGTTGCGGTATCTAAACCCGCAAATGAATTTGAACGTGTTACACAGCAAACTGAACAGGCTCTAGGTGGTGAAACAGGAATTGTTGGATCATCTGATGCTATCGCGGCTTCTGGTAAAGCAGAGGTAGACGCGGCCGCTAATGTAGTAACTAACATTGAAGGCCAGATTGCAAAAGTTGATGAAGCCCTTACTAAAGTCATCAACGGAGGTGACGCAGGAATTGTATCTAAGGTAACAGATCTAGAGAAGACTGTTGGCTTTGATATTACTAGCAATGCTAATAAGTCCGCTGACGCGCTAAGGGATAACCTTACTAAAGCAAGTAAAGCTATGGACGATGAGAAGAATCGTCTGTTTGGGTTGGTTAAAGGCGGAGAAGTAGATATTGATAATATGATATCTACGCTAAAAGGATTACAGCCGGGACAACTTGATATCGCGGCTTCAGCTTTCCCCGGGGACGCTATGCTAGGTAAGCTTCTAAATGAAGTTAAGCCTAAGATGGTTAAACCTAAAGGGTGGAAAGAAGGTGACGCTCTAGTACGAGAGACTGACGAACAAGTTAGTGCTCGTGTTAAGAAGTGGGCTAATAAAAATAACTTAACATTTGAGACACTATTTACTGACGTTCGCGTTAGTTTATCTGATTCAATCGGCCGTATGCTACAAGGTGGTGCCCCTGAAAAAGGTGCGGCACAAACCTTAATTAAATTTAAGCAGTGGATTGATAACGACGCTATCAAGTTCCTAGAAGAAACTGGAGATGACGCCACTGTTGAAGCGGCTCAGAACGCTCTAGGGTACTTCAAAAACACTTGGGCAAAGTATTGGGACGACGGATCTGTTCTTACAGACGTGGGCCGCCTACGCCGGGAGACTGTTGGACGCGGCAAACAAGATCCAATGTACAAAGATACGTCTCGTAATATGATTACGGATACACTCAATAACCGTAACCGAGAGGTTGTCGGTAACATGGTTGAGTTGTTGAAACGTCCTGAAGCAGGTGAGAGTGCCACGGATGTAGTTGATTATATTATTGGTGATACTCTCACCAAAATAGCTAACCGTGTTGATGATGTATCTAAGCTACCTAATTTAGACATCTCTGATGTAAGAGACAGTTTATCCGGGTATGCGTCTATTTTGCGGAATAACTTCCCTGAAGAAGCTAAACGTCTAGATGATCTCATTGAGACGTTGAAGACAGCTAAAGGGGATAAAGCTTCTCTAGAGGCCCAGTTGGCAACCGCACAGACAGCGGCGAAAGAAGCTCAAGAGCGTATTTATAAAAGAGAATTAGACAAATTCTTTAGCAGTCAGGGGATTCCGAATGTTAACGGTTATGAATCATTTAGAAAACTATTTAGTGATCCTAATGCAATTCGTATCGCAGAAGATGGAACAGCTTCAGGGCCTCTTGTTGACGTTCTTACTAGGGTAGACTCAATTGGTGATCCTCTAGTACGAGATGGCGTACAGGCGGCTTATTCACGATATGTAAGAGAGAATTTCCTAACAGCTACTCGTGAGGCGGGCGGTAACCGTATGGTTTCGCTTGGGGCTCTTAATAAGAGTGAGAACGAGATCAGTAAGATACTGTCTGTAGGCGATGAAGTGTTTAAGGACAAGCCTCTCGTTATGCAAGCAGTACGAGGATTGTTAGGTGAGGCTGGCTTAGTACAGCGTTCGCGTAACGCTAAAGCAGTAGGTGCTGGTTCTGGAACCGCTGAGGCTAACGCCGCTATCGCCGCTGTGAACCGTACAGTAACCATGACGCTAGGTGTTCTTAGCCGTCTAGGTGCTCGTATCCGTTCAGGTGCTAGTGGTTATATTATGGGTAAGATTGACCCTAAATATACAGCACAGGTACTAGATGAATTACTGGCTGATCCAGATTACTTTATTGAAATTGCAACGCGAGTTACAAACGCGGATGGTGGGGTTAACCCTGAGAATGCTATGCTACTAAGACAGTGGCTAATTCGTTCAGGTATCTTCTCTGAGGATAATGAACCATCTGAAGAAGATTTCTTACTACAACTAGCAGATGCTGAGTTGTCATACACCAAAGCTAAAAACACAGTCGATCAAACGATTGATGCTCTTGGTGACGCAATAATTACACCAAATAATTAGTGGCGCGGTTGGCAGGAATCGAACCTGCAACCTTCGGTTTCGTAGACCGACGCTCTATCCAGTTGAGCTACAACCGCAAATAAAAAGGCCCCTGCCTTTTAGCCCGTTGGTTAGACGGAGACAGGAGCCAGCCCACTAGCTAAAATGGGAACCTATATTTTAAGCTTTCTTAGCCTCGGGGTCAACATCTGACTTCGGGGCTTTTTCATTTTGAGCGGCAATATTTTGCTTTTCAAAAAGACCTAGCTCAAACACTGAACGGTTTAACATCCAGTGCATAAATGGAAGGTTAGACATTGAGCTACGCACAATGACATTACCTTTCCCGTCCATACCCGCAACGACGCAACTAGCCATCGTTCCTTTACACTCGTCGAGTAATTTATCAACAGCCGACGGAGTGTCTTTGCCTTTTTTCTCAGACATATATATCTCCTTCTTTTAGTTTAGTTTGAAACCCTTCCAAACCCCCGACGTGTTCTCCATCAACAATAATTTGAGGGACACTGCGGAAGTTACCAATAAAAGACACAAGAGCGTCCATTGTCTTCGGGTCTTCCATCATATCAATATATAGATACTCTAATCCCTTTGCTTTACACAGCGACACGGCTTGCTTGCACGAAGGGCACCCGGTAGTTCCATATATTTTTATCATTCCACGTCCTTAACAAATTGGCCGTCAACCATTTTACCAGTACGCTTCTTGATTACATCATAGGCACTTTGCACACATTCGTTCATAGTGAGGTTCCATGCCTTGGTTTGCATAACGAGAGTGACAAACACGTCACCAATAGCATCTTTGATCTCTTCGAGATCTTCTTTCTTGATACCCTCTAGAAGCTCGTTAACTTCTTCCTGAGTTTTATTCCATTGAGCCATAGGGTTAGGGTGCGGAAGAATTCCTTTCCCTGTACCCCACGTTTCAATTGCTTTTGTTAGCTCGTCAATCGACATTTTCTTCTTCCTTTTCAGTTTGCTCAGTTGAGCCCCAAACATCGCCCCAATCTCCTGTCAGGGCACCCTTTGCGTAATCCACAGACTTATTTTCAAAGAAGTTAGTGTGTGTAACGCCAAGCATTCCGTCTACCCATTCAAGAGGGTTCTGTTTGACCTTAAAGATGCCTTTCATGCCAAGGGCTATTAGGCGTCGGTCACAGATGTAACGGATGTATTGTTTGACCTCATCACGAGTAAGGTTTTCCATTTCGCTAACCCCGAAGGCCAAGTCGATAAACTTGTCTTCAAGATCAACCATCTTTTCGGCAATACTATAAATTTTAGCTTTGAGCTCATCATTCCAAACACCACGGTTCTCCTGAACATAGGTACGGAATAATTTTATCATGCTCTCCGTATGCAGGGTTTCGTCAGCAATTGACCAAGCAATAATCTGACCCATACCCCGCATCTTTCCATGACGTGCAAAATTCAACAGCATAATAAAGCTAGAGAATAATTGCATACCTTCCGTGAACGCAGAAAAGGCGGCAATCTGCGCTGGCAAATCATCATCTCCCTGCAATTCACGGAAGTAGTCATGCTTCTCAGCCATCTCAGCGTATTCGAGAAACTCGTTATACGTTGACTCGGGCATTCCAAGCGTTTCAATCAGGTGACTATATGCGGCAACGTGTATCGCCTCTCGTGCCGCAAAGGAGGAGAGCATCATCCTGATTTCTGGCTGAGGGAAATACGGAAGATAATTCTTCACATACGCCCCGGAAACATCAATATCCCCCTGAGTAAAGAAGCGGAATATTTTAGTTAAGAATTCCTTCTCATCCTCACTCAAACGGTTGCGCCAGTCTTTTGTATCCTCCAACATCGGGACTTCAGTCCACAACCAGTGCATTTGTTCAGACGCTTGAAATGAATCAAACGCCCACGGATAGTTAAACGGCTTGTAGTAATCGCGGCCGTCAGTTAGTTTTAGTTTTTTTACCATTTACCCCTCGCAAGCTAGACAAGCATCGCCGTCCGCGATTGCCGTCAAATCTATGTCATCCTCAAGTCGTTTACGCTCAATTTGCATACCCACCCTGTCTGCTTTTCTGAGCTTATCAGAACGACAATAGTACAGGCTTTTGAGGCCCTGCTTCCACGCAAGGAAATGACACGCGTGTAGGTATTTTATGTTAACGTCTGGACGGAAAAATAAGTTAAGTGATTGGCCTTGATCGATGTATGGCTGTCTGTCTGCGGCCAATTCAACTAACCAACGCTGATCAATCTCAATCGCGGTCTTAAATACTTCCCGGATATCTTCAGGGATTTCTTCTAGATGTTGGATTGAACCATCATGCGCTGTAATTGAAGCCCACGTCTTAGAATTGTCCATACCCAAGTCAGCCAATGCTTTCTTGAGGAACTTGTTCTTCTGTATATACGCGCCGGACAGAGTATCCTGTCTAAACACATTGGCGCGATAAGGTTCTATAGATGGGGATGTATTACCCATAATTAAAGAACTAGAAGCGTTAGGTGCAATAGCTGTCCAGTGACTGAACCTACGATTAACACCAACCTCAGCCGCGTCAGGGCAGGGGCCACGTTTCTCACACAGAATAGCATCACCCTTAGAACATTGTTCATGGATGTGCGTATAAATTTGTTTGTTCATTACCTTAGCCATAGCGCAATCCAGAGGAATGTTTTTCTTCTGTAGATACGCGTGTAGGCCAAGAGTACCGACACCAATAGAACGCTCACGCATTGCGCTATAAACTGCACGATGAACGTGTTTAGGTGCATTGTCGATAAAGTGTTGTAGGACGTTATCCAACAATTCCATTACGGCCGGGATAAACTCAGGATCTTTACTCCACAGGTCGTAATATTCGATGTTTAACGACGACAAGCAACAAACTGCGGAACGTTTAATATCTGTAGGTAGAAAGATTTCTGTACAGAGGTTAGAGCCATTAATTTTTAGGCCCAAAGCTTTCAGCCATTCCGGCATTGTATTGTTGGCGGTATCTAAAAAGATAAAGTATGGCTCGCCTGTTTGCATACGGATGTCTAGTAGTTTCATCCATAGTTGACGTGCTGATACAACTTCAGTGACTTCCCCATTATTAGGGTTAATTAACGGCCAACTATCATCATGGTTTTCGTCACGCATACACGCTTCGATAAGTTCCATGAATTCATTGCTTAGGTTAACACCATGATGCAGGTTTAGTGTACGGAAGTTCTGATCACCTGTAGGCTTCCGCATTTCCATAAACGTCACAATATCAGGGTGATTAATATCTAGAAACGCCGCATAAGATCCGCGACGAGTACGCCCCTGCCGATAGGCCAAAGACCCGGCATCATATGTTTTAAGGTGAGGCATAACGCCTACAGATTTCTCATCTGCGCCACGGATGCCAACATGAATACCTACACCGCCACCAAGCATAGAAAGCCATGACACCTCTGAATAGGTATCAACAAGGCCCTCTGCGCTGTCGTCTAGATAAGACAGAAAGCAGGAGATAGGTAATCCTTTATTACTACGCCCGTACGATAGAATAGGCGTAGAGAATGATAGCCAGTGCTTACTAGCATAATCATAAATTTTCTGGGCGTGTTCTTGGTCAGTACCAAATTTCTCCGCCACGAATGCGAACCGCTCTTGGGGGCTTTCTTCCTCATCCCGCATATAACTCTCTCTTAGTCGAGTTAGGCCGAGAGCATCAAATAGTTCGTCTTGTTCTAGTTTTATTTCTACTTTTGTCATAATTACCTCAGCGGTTGATCCCCTCTAAACCATGCAACCAAAGCTTTTCGTCTTCCCCACCACACTGGCCTAGCAATGTGGTTTAAGTGAGATGGGAATACGATTGCAGTACCTCTGGCTCTTGGCGCGTACTTCACAAAATCTCCGTTAGGGAGATGTGTTTGTGAGTCAATTTGGAGTTTACCGCCGACGTAATCAGATGGATCTGAAAGCTGTATGATGCAGGTTAGTTTTCTTGTCGCTACTTCATTGTGCCCGGAGTCGGTGTGCCAATTATAGAATTGACCAAAGCCGTACTCTAGATACTGAAGGGCTTCCACTTCACCATTAAGATCTAGGTTAAGCCAACGCTCATTTAAGTGCATTACTTGATCCCGGATCTTTAAGAACATCCACGAGGACTGTGCGTCCATAGGTATCCAAGCCAGCTTACAATTCCTAGCTAACCTGTCTCTTAATGATGGTTTCCTAGATAGTACCTTGCCCGCCATAGTCGGTTGTTGCGACATAAAACGACAGACACTATCACACTCATCTTGGTCAAATAAATTGAACCAAGTAAATTGATGCAGATGTTTCATAGATAGCCCGCTTTTTTCTTACGGCGGGCAATCTCTCTTTTCAGATAAAACTCAGCCTTTTCCAAATCCTGAATGGGAACCTCATATTTCTCATCGCAACGCCAAATATATTTGATGACGTTCCCGAGATTGAAATTCATATGCTCAGTTACTTGAATGCACTCCACACCTGATGGGTGTTTTGTATAGTGCGGTGGATGGTTCACCATATCCACTTCGTTTTGCATAGCTGGGCTAGCAACATTTACCGTCTGACCAGAGATACTATCTTTGATTACGGTGTCGAAGGGATACTGGTGAGCGTAGATTGTTTTTTGTTTTTGCTCGCTCATTAGTGTTTCCTATGTTTTTTTGGATCAAACTTAATGACATTCAAGACCTTATCCTGACTGTCTCCCCTCATCTTCTTGACCAGTTCTTCATCTGGCTCGAAGATTATTTCAACTTCAGGTTCTTGATCTTGACCTGAGTTAAAACCATCAAACCCCGGGGCGGCTTGTACGATGCGCCCTGCGGCTATTACATTGTCGGTCTGGGTGTTTATAATTGCGTATATGCCCGCTAATAGATCCTGTAAGAATTCCATTGTGTCTTGCGGGTAATCGTCGTCAAAACTCCAACCGCCGCTGAAGAGCAATTGTCCGTTTTCATCTACGGTGATTTCCATAATGATTGCGTTAGAAAATTGCTCTGTCATATGTTTCTCAATCCATTTATTATTTTTAGTGAGGGCCTGTTCTTGCGCTCTTTAATCCACGGGAGCGGAACCAGTTTGTCAGCGTACGCAAAACCGTACCGCTCACACCACATGGCGTAAGTAGTGCCAGAACCCTTGCGAATTTTCCCATTACTGTTTGTGAAGATGAAACGAAGATCTAAGTCTGGGTATTGCTCTTTCAGAAGCAAATGCTTTCTACGATCTTCAATCGTAAAGCGTCCTTTCGTTTCAATCACGATGCCGTTGGGAAGGAGAAAATCAGGAGTGTAATAATGATCACTCTGAGGTATGACGTATGGGATACGGAAACATTCATATTCCGCATCAACGCCGCGCTTTTCTAAATCGCTCTGTACTTTCTCCTCAAGCCCCGATCTGTAACCATTTGCTATGGCGCGAGCACGGGGGTTATATTTATTTTTTCTCATCTGCATTGTAATCCGTGTACCAGTAGTGTCGTGGGCTCTGTGCTTTAGACCCTGTTTGTGGCTGATACTCGGCGTCGGGCCAGCATTCCCTCATGTACGGACAAAACGTACACGTCGTGTGCAGACGTTTATTACCTGTGGGCTTGCCCCGGAAATACTCAGTAGTTGGTTCAAAACATCTTTGGAATTTCTCATCGAAATCCACTTTATGGATTGTTGTAGCAATCCTATCTTCCAACTCTTGTAATTCCTGCTTATTCGGATTGGCTTCCACCACCCGAATTTCCCCTGTGCTTTTATTGACGACAATCCAGCCGCCAAGCCCGGTGTCTGTGCCCTTAGAGTAGCCTAGCAATTGGGCGGTATACCCAAAGGCATCATCTTTAGCTACGCCATGCCAGCCGTCTTGCCACTTATTATCATAAGCCCAAGGTGAGGCAGACTTTGTGTCAAATGTGGCCCCATCAATTTCGATGTCGTTCTCACCTTCGATGGTAGTTCCAGCGATGTCATACTTCGCTTGAGACTTACCCCCAGTGATATTGGCCCCGGAGACACGCAACAGCACCTCAACAATGCACTCAACTGCATCGCCAAGCATCATCCTAACAATGTGATTATACGGTAACTTAGACTTCTCCTTACCTGCTTTTTCCATTTGGAGTTGGCAGACGGGTCGGCCTATGTTGCTCATACGCAAGCGAAAGGGTTCTTCCTTGCGATTTAACTGCTTACGCAATCCATCCTTGAACATCTCACCAGCGGCTTCAATCCATTCGTCTTTACATTCGACAGATTGGCCGTTGGATAACTTATCCAAGGTCATGCGTAATTGTGCTTCTAGTGTTGATATCGACATAATAACTCCAGTTTCTCAGAGGGAAAAAAGAGGGGCACGAAGCCCCCCTTGGTTCCTAGAGTTATTGATCGTCTTCGAGATCTGCGGACAGATCGTCGTTATCAATTACTTCCGATACTGCATCGATAGCATCACTATCCAGTTGCCCATCACGCAGGGCTTTCTGGTAAGAACGCTCAATTACTTCGTTCTCGCGTTTGATCATTCCAGCCATGTGCGTCATGGTGTCGAATGTATCTTGGTCGATTGGAAGAATGCGTTTTAGATCGGGCTTAAAGTGCATGACGTAATAAACAACAGAACCATTTTGTAGTTCTTCTGCCGTTACATCAGACCAGTAATCGTAGAAATTCGCGCCCTTTGGAAGAGACTTAATGAACTCATCTTCAAACGGAGAAAAGTTCGATCCCTTCAACAACATTATAGCAGGTTCGTTCTCTACAGTCACCTCATTTCCGTCAGCGTCCTTACCTTTGTAAGAAGTAAGTACTCGTAATTGACGGAAGCACTTGATGTCCGTGTACTTCTTTTGTTCCTCTTTAGGCATTTCTCGAAGAACTTTAGAAGGTGGTTTTCCACAACGTTCGCCACCCTTCATATCACGCGCTTCACAACGGAAGTTCGGGATAAGTAGGGTTTTGTTTACTACCTTGTTCTCTTCTGGATCATAGTGAATCCACTGGAACAATTGCGACAATACGCGGATGCGTACCTTCTCAGCGTAAACGGGTTCATCCATTCCGTTAAGATAAAACAAACCTTGTTCAATCTTACGGCCCTGTGCGTCCTTACGCATTGTGTTTACCTTCAGCATTGGAAGGCGGTCTGCACTCGCTTGAGGCTTGTCATTAGCCCCGAGGAGTGCGGCAAGTTTATGCTCTTCAGCTTTGTCGATAATGGCTACTTCGCCCATATTTTTCTCCTTAGTAAGGTTTACAATTTACCCTTATTAGTGTCATTGGTCAACACTAACTACGGCTTTATCCATCCAATTCGCACCCGCTTCCATCTCTATGTCTAGAGGGAGCACAGGTTTGTAATTGAACCTAGTTTCAAGCTCTTCAGAAACTTCGCTCATGGCCCATTTCAGGGCATTCACTACTTTTTCTTTTTCTCCGGGAAACACATCCACAACGATTGAATCGTGCACCGTAAGCATCAATTTGCTTTGGAGATTGAGCTTGTTAAATTCACGCAGAGCGCGAACACATGACAACGGAACAATGTCCGCTGTCGCGAACGATTGCACAGGGTAGTTAACTACTGCCGTAGCATTAGTTATACGGCCACCACGCAACCGCTTGGCGTCTGGGAAATAGAACTCACGCCCGGAAGGTATCCGAACAATTCCATCTCTTAACACGCCATCCATCAAAGTCTGATGCCAACGCTTCAAACCCTGATAAATATTAAAATACTCTTTGAAGTACGCTTGGACATGAGGGGGCTCTGACATACCCATGCCGCCGTAGAGCGGAGCAAATGTATACGCCTTAGCCTTCTGTCTAAGATCTTTAGTAACCTCTTCAGGTTTTATTTGATTGATAATGGATGCAGTCTGTTTATGCACATCCTTGCCGCCCAAGATATCTTCAATGATCTGTGGGTCACGAGACAATTCTCCGGCAACCCGGAATTCAAGTCCTGAAAAGTCGGCTTCTAGAACCTCGCCACCCTCAAACCGGGAGACAACACAACGGCGAACTGGGAAGGTACCACCACGGGGTTGGTTCTGGAAATTCGGGTTACTGGAACTCAGTCGGCCAGTTCTAGTAGTTGTCTGATTAAATTGCGCGTGAAGTATTCCATCCGGCCGCGTATATGTTTTGATGCCAGTGACGAAACTATCTAGGTAGGTATTGATAGCGTTTAGCCTACGGATGCCTGTCAGAAATTGAATAGCCTCAAGGTTATCCTTACTCTCCGCCTGAGCAATCAAACGTTCTATTGTTGTCTTGTCAGTTTTGAAGCCATTGATAGAAGCATCGTTAGGCCCTTCTGGTACAAGTTTTAGACCAGCCACCTGACCAGTTTCCATGAGCGTGAAACCTTGTCCGTCACATGGCTGGCATTTCGTTAAATTAATCCAAGGCGTACCATCCTTTTTGTATTTCTGGATCTTGCCTTTCCCAGCGCAAGCATCGCAGTGATACGCAACAGTCTTCATTACTCGGCGTGTAGATTTACGAACCGTGTTAGCAAACTGTGACGCACTCATACGCGGTGGGTACAGAGGCTTACCATTCCAGCCGACACCAATATTAAATGCCCGCTTGTGGTATTCCTTATCTTTAACATAGCGGCTGTACACAACCTTGGTCATGTCCTGCCCACTGTTCAGGTTGATAGGGGTATCACCCATCACGGACTGAACAATGTCTCTTAGGTTCTTTTCGATAGTTTCCTTTTCTTCAAGAAAATCTTTCTCAACCTTATTGAGAGCATCCATATCAATTCTGATGCCATTACGCTCAATCTCGCATAAGAACATCATCATTTCGTTCATCAGTTCAAAGACTGGTTTAAGACCTTTATTTGACCCCTTTAATAGGTCTTCTTGTTGATCTAAATAGATCTCAGCACAGGACTGCACGTCTGCCTCAGCATACTCAATCACTGTATCAAGAGGCATGGCCTCAAAGCCTACGCCGCTTTTGAATAAATCATCTACCAGTTCTGATTTCTTACGCGTTACATTCCTACGCTCGGCTGTAGCCTTTAGCGACTTACTCAATTGTTGCGCCCGAGCAAAAATATATTCACCAATCATGGTGCAGTACATCTTAGGTGGGATAGGTAATGCAGATTCAAAAAGGTAAAGCAAATCGAATTTTGCATTGTGGGCCACGCCAAGGTCGGCGGACTTCAGTGCTTCTATAAAGTCATCCGGGCTATCGGATCTTTCGATTTCATTATGATAAAACACACGAGTTTGTGGTGTACCTATTACACCGTCTTCGATCATTAACCAGTGTGCACTGACCATCCTGTTCTTTGGATGGAACGGGCTGTTATCAATAACCCCGTTCTCTCGTTGAACAGTTGTTTCCAAGTCAAATACAATCACCCTCATTCTACTCCCCATTTCTTTTCTGCTAGAAACCGCCACAATGTTTCTATTGGTTGCATATCCGTGGCGAACATGAACAAGCGTTCCCCGTACCCGAAGTCATGCTTCTGAGCTTGCTCCTTGAACACTTTTCGTGTGACCCAGCCGTTTACCGACATCACGTCCTCGTCATCTGTACGGCCAACCAGAATGGCGATTTCAGCACGGAACTTCTGCATCGTGTCAAAGATGAGAGGCCCATGCTCTTCGTTCGTGAATTTTACATCTACTGGAATTCCATCAAGCCAGAGATCAACACCACCGTCAGATAGAACATTTATCACTGGGGGCTCGGCGTTAAACAGACGCGCTACAGCAAACTCAGCCTTGTAGCCGAATGCGTTAGCCTCTTCCCTTGATTGTCGTTCATTTTCTAGACGGGGGTTAAACCCTTGCATTTTACAGAGAGCGACAGTGTCGGCTCCCATGATTTCAGCGGTGTGGCTATCCTGCCTACTTAGTCTTACTTTCATATACGGGTTACTCAACATAACGAGAAATTTGTGGCTGGATGTTGCAGATCACGGTGCCGTGCCATCCAGACAGTTTATTTTTTGACACGGTTAGATAACGAGTATTGTCGGGGTCAGTGTCATCAACATCCCCCGCCTCGTGCTTGCCAATGCCAATACACAGATCAAGCTCGGCCATCTTACCAATCTTAGATCCTTCCATGTCGAAGCCAGACAAACGTGTACGGCCACGAGCTTCATTCGATGCTTGCGATACGGTAATCACAGCGCATTGCTGACGCTTGGCTAATTCACGGAGTGATCGATACAGTTCACGCAGTCTTTCATGCGATGCTGAGAACTGCCCGTTGATATGTACCTTGTCACCTTGGTCGATAATAACGACATCCGCTTTCATGTGTTCAATGTAAGCTTCAATCTTTTGTAGATCCCATTCTTGAATGTCTTTCATCTCAAGACGGTCTTCAATTGCTTTGAACCTAGTCCTAGCTGACCTTGGATCTTCTACTATATCCTCTCGCGTCATACCCGCCCAAGCTTGCATAGCCCGGAGCATGGTACGCTTTGTCTCTTCCTCATTCCCTAAATACAAAACCTTCGCACCCTGTTCACAGAAGCCGCCGGGGCCACAAGTGATAGAGATTGCGAAGGCTGATTTACCTGTCTCAGGTAGTGCGAAGATAGTTCCGAATTCGGCTGGGCCGATTCCGTATACGTTGCGGGATAGTGTGTTGATGTTGAACTTCCACCGCGCATCATCGGATGTCATACGCAAAAGTTCTTCGATATCTTTGGTAGTGGTGTCGCCGAAATCATTTGGCATTACACCTTCACGGACATTGTCCAATAGACTGGACAAACGTGACATTGCATCTGGTACGCCCTCAGTGAGTTCAATACCTAAGTTAGCTATCTTATGACCTACATAACGTTTCCATAATTCTTTGAGTAAGTCTTGTGCTACACCTTGATGTAGTGGCTCTTCGTTTTCAATGCGTTTGATTAAATCAGATATGGTATCGCGTTCAGTACGGGTAGCAACAGGGTTGTTCTTCTCCCAGATCGCTAGCACATCGTCTGTGCTTAGATCGTTCTCGTACTTGTCGTGCCCCTCAGCGATACAGTTGTAGATGTCCTTTACTTCTTCTTCAAACAATCTGGGGCTCAGATTGCTTTTGTTGGACGAAAAAAAGTCTGCCGAGAGCAGACCCTTCAAGATCTTTAGTTCCATAATTTGCTCTTATTAGTGCCTCGTAACGACACTAAGTATACACTAATAAGTGTCACTAGCAACATAAATTTGAGCACAAAAAAACCCCGACTTGCGTCAGGGCCTCTTTCTTACTTCGATAGGTCTTGCCTGATAAAATAGCTAAATTAGCTAATCCGTAACTTCATCTTCTTGATGTCGGGCTTTTGATCACCTCTTCGTTCACGGATATCCACTTCGTGGTGTAGCACTCTTGGGTTGCCTCTGCATAACGCGTCTATCGCGTCTTGCAATTTTTTTTGTTCTTCAGCGGCCTGAATAAACCCTTCCGGGCAATCATAATCTATGACCACCAACCCTCGCACCTTCATCTATTATCTCCCTTATGCTAATTGGGTTCATATATTTGAAGTCATCGCGAATAAAGCAAACGGTTGTATTAACAATACCACTCAAACTTCTACTAATCTTTATAGCCTTTTTACTTGCGTCTTTGTCAAGACATATAATTAAGTTTTGATAGTGGCTTAGTTGAATACGTTGTAAAGGCGACACATTGGTGCCAAGTAACGCCACACCAGTGTATACACCTGTAGCATATACAGCACACGCGCTGGCGGCATCTTCAACAACAATAGCGGTGGGTTTATTACCTATAGCTAAAACACCGGATACATTTCCGTACGATAGCCATTTAGGTTTAGTATTCTTATTTAGTGTTCGTCCTACTGCGCCTTCATTATTATTCATCCAGAACAGAACTCTATCATTAGCAGGATCATAACTAATGTCTACAACTTTATCTTCATAGGCGTTATAACAATTGTTATTACGAAGATAGTTTATAACATCTGTGTGATTATCTACTGAAGAATTAACACTTGGAAGTGATAACGTACGCTTTTCCGTACAGGTCGAAGAGCACCCGGAACAAGATTTATCAAATTTAGTTTTGATTGCGTTAAGACTGTAGCCGATGCGTTTAGCACCTCTGGCCCCACACGATGCTTTGTAGCAGTTCCAAACAAGTGAACCTTCTTTCTTGGATACGGTAAGAGTGTACTTACCCCCACAGAATATGCAGTCTACTCGTTTAGTCTCTCCCTCTTTGCATCTGATCTTTTCTATTACGCTATACTGTTCCGCCCTTGAATACATGATCTACCCCGATAAGCTCGGCCCCCTGTCGGCGGCCTCGCCTTTATACACCCGAAAGTGCAATCCGTCAACACTAATTGTGACACTTGTTATGGGCCTTTCCACGCAAAAACAACACAACATATTGAATTTGCTAGGAAAGTGCATAACCTGAAGGTCGTAGGTTCAAATCCTACTCCCGCAACCAACACTCTGAAAGCATTCCATTTTCCATGCCCCAGTTAAGTGGGGTTGAAGAAAGTGGAAGTTTCGGCCTTGTGACACTAACTATTCCCACAATATTTATCAACATCGTCTTTAAGAACGTCCTTGCCGTTCCCTTCAAGGGGGGCGTGGCACGATGTGCAATAAATAGTTCCGGGGTCATCGTAATACGTCTTGCCGTGAGTTGATCGCCCACACCATTCGCATTCTTTGAATTCCGTCCAAGCCTCGAAGCTCGGGAAGTCCCTGCTTTGGTATTGCATTTTTATGCTCCTCAAACGTCATAATGCCGCGCTCGTCCTTAATGCATACAAGCTGTTTGTTTTCAGCTTGCACTACAATTTCGGCTTCTCTCATCGCGGCAATACATAAGTCATGGGTCGGCATCTCAGCTATTTTGGTTATGTACAACTGAGAGTTCAACAACATGACGCCTATTAACCAGTACATTATTCTGCTTCCTTCAGGGCCCGCCAAGACACCGGGAACTTGTCCAGCATGATTGACGAGATTTGGTCGGCAACCAGACGTGTTTCGTATTGAGTATCTGGTGCACAACGTAATCGACACATGGACGCAAAGGCATCCATACTGCCGCTCCAATACCACTCTGTGTACATTGACTGCGGAAGAACCATACGGGCTTGTTCAGGGGCTACGCCCTCGGCCAGTAGGTGGTGGTAGTAATCCGCACACTGTTTGTTAAAGTCAGCAATGTCTGTTTGTAGATCCACATCAATAGCGTCACCACTACCTTGCTTCTTATCCTCACTACGGGATCGCCATGAATCCGGTGAGTAGAAGGTTGGGGGGTCATCTACATAGCGTCTACTAATCTCATTCCACCGAAGGAACTTATGCTTTACTAACTGACGCGCTACAAACACTGGGGCTTTAACGTGAAAGGTAGCGAAGCAATGTCCAAACGGCGAAATATGTTTATGCTTGGCAAGGTACACAATGAGCTTCAGGTCATTACCCTGAAACTCATCATGCTTTTTGCCGAATGACACTCTTGCCGCGTTCACAACGGTGAGGTCATCTCCGACGTGGCTGATATAAGAAGCCTTAATCATACGAGGCTTCCATTACCAATTCTTCGGGGTAGACTTTTACATAGCCCGGGCATCCATCTGAGTAGTCGTGAAACTCCCAGATCTGGCTCGGGGCCATTTTACCTAAAGTCAACCAATCAGCTAATGCTTTAGCTTGTTCTTGAACTTCTTTATTTACGCGGTAACTGCACTCGGTGTTACCACATTCTGCTACACACAATTGTGGGCTTTGAGTATTTAACATTGTTGGAACCTCTTATTAACGCCAGCGGCGGCTAGTTTGACTGTTGGACGAACATAAATTGATAGGACATCACGGGACTGGTGCCCGGTAACTGATCTGAGTTCATCCTCAGTACAGCCCGCCTCAGCCATCTCAGTGGCTCCCGTACGGCGTAGATCCCTAATTTGTAGATGTGAGGGTAGCCCAGATTGATTGCGTACTCGTGCCGCCCACTTGGCGTACAACCGACGATCAAACAGTTTACCTGTAGCCTCACAGAGCACGATATGTTCCATATCTGGTGCATTAGACGGCTTTATGTTACATAAACGATCCATTAGCCGGGGTGAGCACGGGATGGTAACTTCCGTCCCTGTCTTCTCTTGTATGAAAGTAATGCAATCTCTCTTTAGGTTGCCCCAAGTGAGTTGTCTCATGTCCCCCGGCCGTTGGCATAGGTCATAGCAGAGCAAAGCCATCGTCCCGATTGAACTCATGTTCATCTCATCAGCGGTCTGAATAAACTTTTCAACCTGTTCGGGTTCCCAAAGCACTTTCCGGTCTTCCAAACCTTTGAGGTTCATTCTTTGGAATGGGTTGTTCTTAACACGGCCAGCCCGCATACCCATGAACCAGATCTTCCGTAGCACCTTACAAACGTGAGTGGCCCTGTGCTGGCTCTTTAGCTCTTGTAGCTTGAGATACAGCTTGTCAGCGTGTTCTGGCGTGACATTTGAGGACTTCATCTCACCGAATATGGCACCATTAGCAAACGACACGCGAGTAGCTTCTTTGATCATGGTGACATAGAAGCGTTTGCTGTTGTCGCTTAGTTTCTGGTAATCGTTTGTGCTTCTGTAGTAAGCGATAAGGCCATTGACCGTGCCTTCAGCGGCTCTGATTTCACGGTGTATCCCTCTCTTGTAATCCGAATACATATCCATGAGATCTTGAGCATATTCATTTGCATCCGTCAGGGCATCAAACTGTTTGTATTCAGCTTTGATACTGTCCTTTAGATGTGTCGGGGGGTTTACCACCCAAACGACTCTTCCCGCCGTTCTTTCCCTTCGTTCAACATATTTAATCTTCATTCTGTTACCCCTTTGGTTAGAGAACAACTACGACACTAACAAATGTTGTTCAGTACGTCAATAATAGTAAATAATTAGTGTACCG
>Ga0181585_10002188_pt1 | contig 17364 bp, 8 predicted proteins | sample 071ome_29_FD_132469 | JGI IMG/M metagenome (GOLD analysis project Ga0181585, IMG submission 132469) | Coastal salt marsh microbial communities from the Groves Creek Marsh, Skidaway Island, Georgia - 071407BT metaG (megahit assembly) | ecosystem: Environmental > Aquatic > Marine > Intertidal zone... | reverse complement strand
GCTCGGCGATTTCCTTGAGCTCATCCCAGGCCTTGGCATAGTTGATGCCCTGCCCGGCATAGATCACCGGCTTGTCGGCCGCCGCCAATGCTTTTGCGGCGGCTTTGACCGAATCGGCATCCGGTGCATATTTGTTCTTGAAGCTGGGCACGTAGGCCGAGATATCCGCTTCTTCCTTGCAGGCATCCCACGGAATTTCGACCAGTACCGGGCCCGGCCTGCCGTTGCGCAACTGGGCGAAGGCCCGGCGCATGATGTTGGCCACCTCTGAACCCATGGTAACGGGTTCGGCCCACTTGGTGATGTGCTTCATGTTCAGGGTGGAATTGAAATTCGGATAGTAGTTCGCCTGCTTGCGGTCATAACCGGCCGGCATGATCAGCACCGGGACGGATTCACCGTAGGCCTGTGCCACACCGCCAAAGGAGTTTTCCGCTCCGGGGCCGTGCTGCATGACAAAGACACCGATCTCGTCACCGGAGGTCAGGCGACTGTAGGCATCGGCCATGTGCACACCGCAACGCTCCTGGCGCACGATGATGGTCCGGATATCTTCTGCCGCAGCAGCTTCGATGATGGGATTCAGGGGGTAACCAAATAGGTATTTAACGCCTTCAGCTTTGAGAATTTTGGCGATGGCTTCTGGAACAAGCATGTACTACTTCCTGTGATTAAATGATGAATTCTGAATGTTGTTTTTCTAAAAGCATTCCTGGTGAACCAACGAGGCGCAGTCCATGCTGCGCCTTCTTTCTGATTGCTTTGGCAATGACAACTCTGCCCGGTACCTTGTTGCAGGCCGGTGCGGGCAACGGCGCCCTATTCTAGCGTGATTTACCAGTAATAGAAGGAACCAGCGGGTGTAATTTCCCCACCTTTCCGGATTATTCCCCGTCGGCAGGTGCTTCCTCACCCAGCGCCATAAGCGCTGCGCCGGGCAGCACGCCGCCATGTCCGCCTACCACCTGGTTCACTTCCAGGCCCAGTTCCTGCACGGCTTCATACAGGGCCACCGCATCCGGACTGGGACCGCCAAAGAACAGGTCGCTCTGGAACAGGATGCCGTCATTCTCGACATAGGCCAGCACCTTGGGATTGACGTGGGGAATGGTGGTCACTTCATAAAGGGTCAGGACCTGGTCGCCATCACGGATTTCCGTCATACCGGAAAAGACTTCCACCTGCCCGATCTCGGCACCTGCCGCGGCACGTCGGGCCAGGGCATCCGGGGGATTGGTGTGGGGAGACTCCACGATGCCGCGGATTTCATCTTCATGCCCGGCGGCTGTCAGTACGCTGGCGCCCAGTGAGGCCAGTCCGCGCAGGCCGCCGGTATGATCGTAGTGGGGATGAGTCGGGACCACGTAACGGATGGGCTTGTCGATGGCCCCTTCAATCATCCGTGCCAGGCTCAGGGACTGGGCCTCGGTGTAGGGGCCTTCCACCACAACGACAAAGTTGGGAAATTCCACCACCATGCTGTGATGGGAAAACGCGACGATATGGGTGACCGTGTCGGTGACCGGCATCCAGGCCAGCGGTACCCAGGAGCCATACTCACCTTTGCTTTCCAGGACTGCCACGACCTGGTCGGCCTGGTTCTGGACATCCGCGGGAATCTCGAAGATGGCCAGGGCAGACTCATCATTGAGACGGATATCACTCCAGCTCATGGACGAATAGGGATCACCGTCCTTGATGACTTCATTGGCGAAAGGCAGCATCACGCCGTCCACGTCGCGGTAATCCCGGTAATAGTACTGGGCCTGGACATCACCGAGCATGGTTTCGGTGTCCAGGGCGGTAAAACCGCTCAAGAGGTAAGACTCCTGGTCCACCATCAGGGTCAGGGTTTCACCATCCAGTCTGGTGTCGATGGCCCAGTGCGGACGCCCGTCCCAGGACACGGATTCTGCGCTTTGTCCTGCAGCCACGTTATCGGCGGCCAGCGCCACCGTGACCGGATTACGTCTGAGCAGCATTGCCGGTGTATTCTGCGTGGCCCAGCTGAACAGGCCATTCACTGATACTGCCTCGTTGGGCCGTCCTTCCGTGGTGCCCCAGCCTATCTTTTCCCCCTGCCAGGTGGTCAATGCCTCGGTGCGATGCTGGCTGAAGCCCTCGCCGACCACGACATCGTTATCAAACGCGGCATGGCCATTGGCAAAGTCGATGGTTTCTGTAACGCCGCTCAGTGTGGCATCCGGATCAATTCCGCCGGTGACCGGTATCTGGCCCAGGCGATTGCGTGCCCCGTCACCGGTCAACACCACAGACTCGACAGCCTGCAGGGCGTCCAGGCCACCCATGGCATCGAGCATCCTGTTCGCCACTTCCCGGCTGCCGGGGCCAGTGCTGGCCGGAATGACAGCGTCTGAGCCGGCGGGCTGTTGCTCGGAACAGGCGCTGGCCAGCAACAGGCAAGCTGATAAAAACAGGCAACGGGATTGACCGATGAAACGCATTTCCTTTCTCCTTTTTTGACCGGGGTTCCTGGCGCTTTTGTTGTGCTGAAATGCTGGTGGTGAAATGCCAGGGCCTGACGCCATACCCCCTTTTTTAGCCGGTATTTACGGGCCCTGAAGCCATGCAAATCAGCATAAACCAGCGGGCATAACAGGGCAACAAACGGACACTGCGTGCACTTAAATGTGTCAGCAATATGGACATTGAAGTCCTGTGTTGTTGGCCCTGGTTCGGGGATGGTATTTTTTTAGCAAACATGATTATATGGTTTCCCCCTTTCCGGTATAAACCGAGAAAAACAGCGGTTTTCGGAGGGACCCGAGTTTGCTTTCTCTGGCGTTTTTCAGGACAGTTGCCGGGGTATGTCCGGTGATTTTCGATGCCCTGTTCCACCACTTTCATGACCACGGGTCATGACCGCTGGAAATTGACCAACGGAACAAACTCAAAATGAAACCCAATATTTATGGTCTACTCCATAATTGGCAGTGCTTCAGAGTATAGATTGGCAGTATGTTCGAATTTTTCTTCAAATATCCCCGATCAGTTTTCAACGACAGCGACTTCATATTTGCCAGTGGCTGGCCCCTTGGACTGCTCGTCGCCGCAGCACTGATTTTCCTGGTGGGCGTTGCCGTGATGATGGCACGCCGGCCGGGCAACATGGGCTGGGGAAAATTGGCCACGATCGGAGTGCTGCAAAGCCTGATGTTTGCCGTGGTGCTCATCGTCCTGTGGCAACCGGCCCTGGTTTCCGAGCGCCTGCTGCGCGGTGAAAACGCCGTTGCCGTGATGCTCGATACCTCGGGCAGCATGACCTTCAACGATGGCGGTACCACGCGCATGGTCCAGGCGCAGGAACTGCTTACCCCCGAATCCCTTGCCGATATCGGCGATATCTACAATATCCTGCCCTACGGCTTTGCCGACACCGCCTCCTCGATGGACTCCTTTACTGCCCTGCCCGATCCCGGTGAGGCGACCAACCTCGGCCAGTCCCTGCTGCAGACCCTGCGCCAGGCCAGTGGTTCATCCCTTGGCGCTGTCATCGTGGTCAGCGACGGAGCGGATAATACCGGCGCCATCAGCCAGGCCGACATGAACGAGATTGCCGGCTTCGGCGTACCGGTCCACACCGTGGGTATCGGCCGCGAAATCATTCCGGAAGACCTGGAGCTGACCGAAGTCGCCCTGCCGGAAAAAGCACTGCCTGGAACCACCCTGTCTGCCCGTATCAGCATTCGCCACGACCAGGGCGGTATCGCCCGGGTCAAGGTCTATGACGGCGACCAGTTCCTGACCACCGAGGAAATCACGCTGGGCAATGACCAGAACATGACCCTGGCCTTTGTCGATATCGAAGTGCCCGAACCCGGCCAGCTGGACCTGCGTTTCACCCTGGACCCGATGGCCAACGAAACCAACCTGGCCAACAACACCCGCGCGCAAGTGGTGGACGTGGAAGAAAGCCAGTACAAGGTCCTTTACGTGGAAGGCGAGCCGCGCTGGGAATACAAGTTCATGCAGCGCGCACTCAATGACGACCCCAGCATCAAGCTGTCCACCCTGCTGCGCGTCACACCGAACAAGTTTTACCGCCAGGGCATCGACGACCCTGAACAATTGGCCAACGGTTTCCCCGAAGAGCGGGCCGAACTGTTTGACTACGACGCCCTGATCATAGGCAGCCTCAATGCCGCTGAACTGACCACCGAGCAGCAGGAGCTGATCAGGGATTTTGTCAGCGAGCGCGGCGGCAGCCTGTTGATGCTGGCCGGCCTCAACGGTCTCGACCTGGGCGGCTGGGGTGAAACCGTCATCAATGAAATATTGCCTACCCGCCTGACAGACCTGGAAGAATCCGCCTTTGTCCGTGAGAAAGCACCTGTGGCCCTGACCGACTCCGGTCGCCTGGCCCCCATGCTGCAATTCAGTGACAGTGAATCGGAAAACGACCGCCTCTGGTCAGAACTGCCGGAAGTGGCCGACTACCAGATGCTCGGGGAACTGCGCCCGGCGGCCACAACCCTGCTTAATGTCAATGTGGAAGGCCGCCTGCAACCACTGCTGGTGACCCAGCCTTACGGCCGCGGCCAGACTTATGTCATGGGCACCGGCGGCACCTGGCGCTGGCAGATGAGCCTGCCCGTGGAAGACATGCGCCATGAAACCTTCTGGCGCCAGCTCACCCGTGCCCTGGTCGCCAACTCGCCTCGCCAGTTTGAACTCAGCAGCAGCGTGGAAGACGGCGATATCAAGGTACGTGCCGAAGTGCGCGATCCGGAAGCCGAGGAAAACCAGGGCCTGTCCATCTCCACGGTGGTGTCCTCAGAAAACAATGACGTGGTCAGCCTGGAGCTGATGCCTGTCGCCGGCCAGCCCGGCGTCTACGAAGCGGCGTTCACGCCCAGCGATACCGGCCTTTACAGTATCGAGGCCATCTCCCGGGTCGGCGAAAACCTGGTGGCGTCCTCCACCACGGCCGTGCGTTATGACCAGGGCCAGGAAATCTTCAACGTGCGCCAGAACCGCGCCCTGCTCGAACGGGTGGCGGCCGTGACCGGCGGCCAGTACTGGACCCCGGCGCAATGGGATGACATTCCCGAAGCGATTTCCTACTCCACTGCCGGTATTACCGAGCAGCAGATCAGCTATCTCTGGGATGCGCCTTTCTTCTTTTTATTACTGGTCCTGTTAAAAGGCCTGGAATGGATGCTGCGCCGTCACTGGAGGACCATATGAGTTTACGCAACAAACTGGTCAGCCTGGGCATGCTGACGTTCGGGGGACTCTCCTGGAGCCAGCTGGCCAATGCCGCGCTTTACGTCACCATCGTCCAGGGCCTGGGTGGCGTCGAGGAATTCGAGACCCGTTTCAACGAGCAGCGTGAACAGATCACCGGCGCCTCGGAAGCCGTTTCTGAAAACGTCACCGTGTTCAGTGGCGAGGAGGCCAGCCGTAAAAACCTGCTGGGACATTTTGAAAGCCTGTCTTCAAGTATGAACGATGATGACCGGGCGGCCATTTACCTGATTGGTCACGGCAGTTACGACGGTGAACAGTTCAAGTTCAATATTCCCGGGCCGGACATTACCGACGCCGACCTGGCCGAGGTCATGGGCAGCTTGCCCGGACAGAATCACTTCATCGTCAATACCGCAAGTGCCAGCGGCGCCATGCTCGAGGCCCTGGAAACCGATGACCGCATCATTATCACGGCCACCCGTAACGGCAACGAGAAAAACGCCACTGAGTTCGGCACTTTCTTTGCCCAGGCACTGAGCAGTGAAATTGCCGACATCAACAAGAACAACAATGTCAGCATCCAGGAAGCCTTTGATTTTGCCGAGCGCGAAGTCGCCAACTTCTTTGAGTCTGACGGCAGGCTGGCCACTGAACATCCGCAGATTCGCGGTGACGGTGCGGCCAGTTTTACCATCGCGCGTGTGCAACCGGTGGAAACCACCGATGATGACCCGCGCGTGACACAACTGCTGAGCCAGCGCCTGGACCTGGATAACCAGATCGAGGATCTGCAACTGCGGCGCAATGAATATTCCAATGCCGAATACGTGGAGCGCCTGCAGGCACTCATCCTGGAATCGGCACAGGTCAGTGAACAGATCGACATGCTGCGCGGAGAAGGTGAGGATGCGGACTGAGCGCTGTCCATCAACGTCTCTTTTCAGCCGCCTGCGGCCTGCGGTCCTGCTCATTCCTGTTTTTACTTCTTTCCTGATTCAACCGGCCCAGGCACGTGATCCGCTTTACGGCGCACTCGACAACGAGGCCCTGGTCGAGTGTGAAAACCTGCACTGGAGCGGCAACGCGGCACAGGCCAGTGCCTGCTACACCGACCTGTATTCCTCGCAACAACCCAGCTCCATTCGCGCCGAGGCGCTGTGGGCTCTGGGTGATGAACAGGGCGCCAATTCCCAGTTCCAGCAGGCCTTCAACGATTTTCCCGAAGACCCCATGGTCCGTGTACGCTGGGGCGAGCTGTTCATGGAAACCTACCAGTTCGGCGAAGCCTACAATCTGTTCACCGAAGCCCTGGAACTTGATCCCGACAATGCCTGGGCCCACATTGGTGCCGCAGCCGCATTAAGTGAAGGCGGCGACCCCGAGGCACTGAACGCCCACCTGTCCCGCGTCATGGACGAAGGTCTGGCCCCGGCCGGTGCGCGCCTGCGCGGCATGTTCATGGTGACCGCCTCCCTGCTGCGCCAGGACAAGTACGAGGAAGCGGCAAACACCCTGGATGAGGCCACCGACTTTGTCGACGACGAAGACCTGCCCGCCATGGAGCTCAATGCCATGAAGGCGGCGCTGGCCTTCATGACCCGGGAGGACTACCAGCCTTTTATCGATGCCACCCTGGCAGAAAGTCCCAATTACGGAAATGCGTATTTCATTCCCGGGTACTACGCCACCATCGTGCGCCGCTACCAGGAAGCCGGCGAGTTTTTCCGGGAGGCAGTGAACCTGCAACCGGATCACTGGGAAGCACGGGTGTACCTGGGCCAGAACATGCTGCGCATGAATGAAATCAACGATGCCATCGAACAGGTGAATATTTCCTACGAAGGCAACGCCTTCAACCCGATGACCGTCAACCTGATGCGCCTGCTCGATACCTTTACCGAGGACTTCGTCAACATCAGCTATCCAGACCCTCCCGAGGGCCCGCTGCCGGAACTGATTCTGCGCCTGGGCAAGGATGAGCGCGATGTCCTGAAAAACTACGCCAGCCAGTTGTCTCTGGAAAGCATAGAGGTCTATAACGAGCGCTACCGCCTGACCCCGAAAGAACCGGTCGTGGTGGAGATCTACCCGAACCACGAGGACTTCATCGTGCGCTCCATCGGCATGCCCGGTGTTGGTCTGCTTGGGGTTACCTTCGGCTACCTGTTTGCCATGGACTCACCCACCGCGCACCCGGAAGCCAGTTATCACTGGGGCACCACGCTCTGGCATGAAATGGCCCACGTCTACACCCTCGGTGCCACCAACAACCTGGTACCGCGCTGGGTCAGTGAAGGCATTTCCGTTTACGAGGAATGGCGCACCGGCCCCATTCCCGGCCGCAAGATTCCCACTGAGGTTTTGCAGGCCATGGCCGAGGGTAAGTTCATGCCCATCGCCGAACTCGATGACGGCTTCATGCGCCCCACCTACCAGGGCCAGGTGATCGTGTCCTACATGCAGGCCGGCCTGGTCTTTGAGTTCATTGACATTGAATACGGCTTCGACAAGATTGTGGACATGCTCTACCTGTTCAACGAAGATCTCTCACCAGTGGAAGCCATCGAGCAGTCGCTGGGTATTACGGCAAAAGAATTCGACGACCACTTCAAGCAGTTCATCGATATTGAGTACGGCCCGCTGCTGGGCGGCCTGAATGTCTGGATGCAGGACATGCGCGCCAGCTATGAGGCCCTGCAGGAAGACAACTGGGAAGAAGCGGCAGCGGCGGCCGACCGCGCCATCTTTACCTATCCCGATTACGTGGAAAACGACAGCCCCTACATCGTCAAGGCGCGCGCCTACCGGGAAATGGAAAACAGCGAGGAAGAGTTCGCGGCCCTGGAGACCTTCTGGCAAAAAGGTGGTCACGTCCCCGATGCCCTGATAGCACTGGCCGATTTTTATATTGAACGCGACATGCAGGATCAGGCCCGCGAAGTGCTGGTGGATGCCAACTGGGCCAACCCGTTTCGGGAGGATATCCACGTCAAGCTGGGCGATCTCTACATGGAGACCGACGAGCCGGCTGAAGCCCTGAAAGAATACGAAGTGTTGCTGGCGCTGGACCCACTGGACAAGGCCTCGGCCAATTACCGTGTTGCCAACGCCTGGAACGCGCTGGACAATGCCGAGAAGACCATGGAATACCTGATGACCGCGCTGGACATCGCACCCCAGTTTCGACCGGCACAACAATTGTTGCTGGACATGAGCAGGGCGCAGCAGAACGATTAACGAAATATTGTGCGTCGGCAAACGGCCCTGAGGGCCTATGCCGACCTACAAAAATTTGAACACTACGTAGGTCGGCATAGACTCGAAGAGTCGTTTGCCGACACGAACAAGAACCAATGTTCAAACAGGTAACATTGGTAGGCCGGAAATGACCCGCAGGGTCATCTCCGGCAAAACGAATTTGAAACGCCGGAGATCGCTACGCGATTTCCGGCCTACGCAAGACCGGGTTCACGTGATCCGGTTTGCATAAAACGGCATTTAAACAATTTAATTTGGATATAGGTTAAAGACAGGAACGCATTATGAGTGACGAAACACAAAGCGCATTTGATACCGAAGAAACCCGCGAGCTGGTACAAAAGTTCGTGTCGGCCAACAACAATATCCGCGACCAGATTGCCGGCACCATTATCGGCCAGCATCACATCGTGGATAACCTGCTTATTACCCTTTACGTGGGCGGCCACTGTCTGATTACCGGTATGCCTGGTACGGCCAAGACCTTGCTGGTGCATACCCTGGCCTCGGCCCTGGGCCTGACCTTCAAGCGTATCCAGTTCACTCCCGACCTGATGCCGACCGATATCACCGGTACTGACATGGTCGAGGAAGACCAGAGCACCGGCAAACGTGAATGGCGTTTTGTTCCCGGCCCGGTCTTTACCAACGTGTTGCTGGCTGACGAGATCAACCGTACTCCACCAAAAACACAGGCGGCACTACTGGAAGCCATGCAGGAAAAAACCGTGACTGTGCGCGGCCAGATTCATAACCTGGACAAGCCTTTCCTGGTCCTGGCCACCCAGAACCCGATCGAACTGGAAGGCACCTACCCGCTGCCGGAAGCCCAGCTTGACCGCTTCCTGTTCAACGTCATTCTCGACTACCTGTCAGCGGAAGAAGAAGTTGCCGTGCTTGACCGTTTCACCAAACGCGTGGACATGCCCGAAGTTACCGCCTGTACCAATGCCGAGGAAATCCTCAAGTTCCAGTGGCTGGTGCGCCAGGTACCCATCTCTGAGGCGGTCACCCGCTACGCCGTTGACGTGGTCCGTGCCACTCGCCCCGCCGATCCGCTGGCGACCGAGATGGTGAAAAAATACGTGAACTTTGGCTCATCGATCCGTGCCTCCATGAACCTGGTCCTGGCCGCCAAGGCCCGTGCCCTGATGGAAGGCCGCTACCACGTGACGCCGGAAGACGTAAAACACCTGGCCACACCGATCCTGCGTCACCGCGTGTTGCCGAACTACTACGCTGAATCCGACGGTGTCACCATCGACGATATCCTGGACAGCATGCTTACCGACCTGGCACAGCCGGCGGCGGCAGCGTAATCAATGTCGGCAAACGGGCCTGCGGCCCTATGCCGACCTACGGTTTATTTGAACCGTTAACGTAATTAATGAAATGACAACAACATGGCACTGACCCAAACCGACAACAAGAACGCCCAGACCCGACTGCTCAACCCGTCCGTGCTGGCCAGCCTCTCCAACCTGGAGCTGGTGGCCAAGGCCGTGGTGGAGGGCTTTGTCATCGGCCTGCACCGTTCACCCAAGTTCGGTTTCAGCCAGGAGTTTGTCGAGTACCGCCAGTACGTGGACGGTGATGACCCGCGCTACATCGACTGGAACGTGTTCTCACGCACTGACCGCACCTATATCAAGCGTTTCCTTGGCGAGACCAATTCACACCTGATGCTGCTGCTCGATACCAGTGCCTCCATGGGCTTTGGCTCCGACGGTACCACCAAGCTGCAGTACGGCAAGTACCTGGGCGCTTCCCTGGCCTACCTGGCCTCGCGCCAGCACGATGCCGTGGGCGTGATGCTCTTCGATGACGAGATCAAGGAATACCGCCCACCGGCCAGCAAGATGGGGTCGCTGCAGGGCGTGATCCACACCCTGGATGCCGCCGAGGCGTCCCTGGGCACCGACATCAACAAGCCCATGCAGCGCTTTCGCGAGCACATCAAGAAGCGTGGCCTGGTGGCCGTGATTTCCGATTTTTACTGCGACGCCGAGGAACTGCTGGAAAACATTCGCCCCCTGGCGCTGCATGGCCAGGACGTGATCATGTTTCACCTGCTCGATGACAACGAGCTGAACCCGGACATCAAGCAATCCACGCTTTACGAAGACATGGAAACCGGCGAGGCCGTCGAGGTGGAACCCACCTACATGAACAAGGCCTACCGGGAAAAGATCCAGAAACACATCAAGACCATCGAAGACGCCGCCAACGGTATCCGCGCCGACCACATCCTGCTCAACACATCCGAGCCGCTGGATCGGGCGCTGCATAATTACCTGACGTTCAGGGAGAAGCGGGGTTGATGTGAACGTCGGCATAGACTCGAAGAGTCGTTTGCCGACAGGAACAATAAACCAATGCGTCAATTGACGCATTGGTAGGCCGGAAATGACCCGCAGGGTCATCTCCGGCAAAACGAATTTGAAACGCCGGAGATCGCTGCGCGATTTCCGGCCTACGCAACAGGTAACAACCGGGTGCGGCTTAACGTGCCCGAAACAACGGTAAGGACTAATGGCATTACTGGGACCTTTATTTCTGCTTGGCCTGCTCGGCATCGGGCTGCCCCTGTGGCTGCACCGCCTGGAAACCCAGGTGACCGAGCGCGAAAAATTCGCCACCACCATGTTCCTGGAACCGGCGAAGAAGCGCATCCATGTGCAGAAAAAACTCAAGTACCTGCTGCTGATGGCCCTGCGTATCCTGTTCTTCATTATCTTGGCGCTGGCCTTTGCCCGCCCGATTTTCTTCGCTCCACCGCAGGCCGTGGTCACTGCTGACACCACCCATCATGTCATCGTCATGGATACCTCATTTTCCATGTCTGCCAATGGCGCCTTTGCCGATGCCCAGGACAGCGCCCGCGACATTATCAACAACATGGGTGATGACGATATTGCCAGCCTTTACTCCGCCTCGACCGGTGTCACCAACGTGGTGGCAGTCACCAATGATGCGGCCATCCTGGAACAGGGCGTCAGCTCACTGTCTCCCGGCAACGGCAAGCTCGACCTGGGCGTGATGGTGACCTCCCTGAATACCCTGGTGGAAGCCAGCCAGGCCAATTTCGTTCTGCACGTGATCAGCGACTTTCAGCAAACCGGCCAGGCCGTGCGTTTTGCCGACATGATTCCCGATGTCATCAACGGCCGTCCGATGACCCTCAACCTGGAACGCGTTGCCACAAGCAATGTCCCCAACCAGGCCATTGATTCCGTGGTGGTACAAAGCGGCCAGGATGTCATCGTCAGTGTCAGGGGCTATAACGACAGCGAAGAACTACAACGTACCGTATCGCTCTCCGTTAACGGCGTGGCGCAAGGCAGCCAGGAAATTACCCTGGGTGGCAACGACTCACCCGACGTCATGACCGTTGAATTCATGGGTGTCGTCTTCGAGGAAGGAGATAACCGTCTTGACCTGACCCTCTCACCGGGCGATGCCATTGCTGCTGACGACATCCGCCATGCCGTGTTCGATAACGCACCACCGGCTCCGGTCCTGCTGTTGACCGATGATCCCGAATCACGCGGCGTCACCTATATCACCTCCGCGCTGGAAACCGCGCCGCGCGGTTACGAAGTCATTGCCCAGCCCATTACCGATTTTGACGCACGCGTACTGCAGCGTTATCCCTGGATCGTGATCGAGGACCTGGCTGACATCAATTCCAGCCTGGCCGTCGCCATCACCGATTACGTCAACGGTGGTGGTGCCGTGATTGCCGGTGTCAGTGAAAACCTGCTGGGCCAGGCGGCGATTCCCGTACTGGATTTGCCCATTACCGCGACCTCCCTGCGCCGGGAAGGCCGCAACCCGATTACCATGATTGACAGCAGCCACCCCGCCCTGCGGGAGAGCTCCGGCTGGGGCTCGGTGAATGTTCGCACTCTGCCGGTAACACCGAGTGACGACGACCGTCTGTTAATAGCCCAGGCCGGTGACCGCCCCGTGCTGCTGGAGCGCCAGATTGGCCGCGGCCGTTTCATGCTGCTCAATACTGCCCTGGACAACACCATCAGTGACCTGCCGGTAAAACCGGTCTTTGTCACCTTCATGGCCGAAGCCGCGCGCTACCTGTCCAACGAAAACCTGCTGGTCAGGGAACAGGTAGCCGGCAGCTTCCTGCAACTATCCCGCTCCGGCGGCGCCTCTGGCCAGGTCTTTGACCCCGACGGCGTGAGCCTGCTGTCCCTGTCCGATACCACGCAGGCCCAGGACATTGCCCTGAATAAAACCGGCTTTTACCGGGTCATTACTCCAGGAGGCGAAGTCCTGGTGGCCGTAAACCCGGATCGCAGGGAGTCAGATCTCACTGTTATGGATGCCCAGGTACTGCAAAACTGGCAGAATGTGGTGGCAGAAGCCGCCGGAACGGGTGAACAGGCCCTGGATACCGGCGGGGAAATAGCCGCCGAGGACATGGAAGAGCGCGAAATCTGGCGCTTTTTCCTGATTTTACTTGTTATCATAGTTCTCGCTGAATCATACCTGGGTAACCAGCATCTTCGTGTCAGAACAGGAACGCTATAAAACTCATCACAGGCAACAGGCATAGCAAACATGCAAACATCTAACCGCCTAGATCAGTATCTCGACAATTTCAGGTCCCGCCTGAAAAAACTCACCCTTGTGCAAGGCATGGCCGCCACTGCTGTGGTCCTGCTTGTGGTTGCCGTGATTGGCGCCTGGTTTTCCACCGAGAGTGGTTTCTCCGGTGAAACCGTTGCCGCGTTCCGTATTTTCCTGGTGCTGGCCCTGGCCGGTGTCATCATCACTACCATCGTGCGTCCCCTGAAGGACATCGATGCTGACGTCAGCGGCAAGATTGAATCACGCACTCCCGATTTTGGCGGGCGTATCGAAACCTACGCCCAGATGAAGGAAACCAACAATCCCTTCCGCGACCTGCTGGCCGAAGATGCCCTGAAGGTCACGGACAACCATCCCGTGGAACAGGAAATCAGCCAGCGCGATTTCAGCATCGCCGGCGCCGTCGGCGGCATGGCCGTGGTCATCTTTGCCATCCTGCTGGTGGCCGGTCCCGGCATGATGAACTACAGCCTGCGCAACCTGCTGGCCGGCTGGGCCTTTGACGACCTGCTGCCACCGCAATCCATTGTTGTCACACCCGGTGACCAGAGTGTGAGACGTGGCGCCAACCTGCGCGTGATGGCGGCCATGGAAGGATTTGATCCCGATGAAGCCGTGATCCACGTGCGTGAAGCCGGCGGCGACTGGCAGGAAGTGGCCATGGTAGGCAGCCCGGCCGGTTTTGAATTCACCTTCTTCGCCATGCAGGACAACCTCTCCTACTACGTCACCACTACCGGCCTGCGCAGCCCAGAATACGATGTCACCGTGGTGGATGTGCCCGGTATCGAATCGCTGGAGCTGACCTACAACTATCCCGAGTGGACCGAGCGCGACCCGGAAACCTTTGAGCAGGGCGATATCCGCACCCTGCCCGATACCCGCATCGAGCTGAAGGTCACTACCACCGCACCACTGGCCGAAGGTGCGCTGGTCCTGAACGAAGTGGACCAGGCCATGACCATCAACGGCGTGGATGCCACCTCTGAATTTACCGTGACTGATGAAGGCGAGTACTACATTGCCGCCATCGTTGGTGGCGAGCAGGTGCGCCTGAGCGATGACTACTTCATCCGCATCGCCGAAGATGGCAAGCCGGTGATTGAATTCATTCGCCCCGGCGGCGACTGGAATGCCAGCAACATCGAGGAAGTCACCGCGCGCATAGAAGCCAGCGACGATTTCAACCTGGAAGCCCTGACCCTGAAGTACTCGGTCAACGGCGGCGACTGGCAGGCTGTGGAACTGGCCACCAACGTGCGTGATATCACCGCCGAGCATATCTTCATGCTGGAAGACATCACGGTTGAGGAAGAAGTCACCTCCGAATCCAACCTCGGCCAGTTCACCATTGTGACCTCCGAGGAACAACAGCAGCAGGCCATTGAAGAAGACAGTGAAGCCTACATCGCCCTGATGGAAGGCGAGGCCGATGACAGCCAGCCACCTGCCCCCAACCGCGTACCGCTGGTGCCCGGCGACCTGATTTCCTTTTACGCCGAAGGCAATGACCGCAGCCAGACCGTTCGCACGGACATGTTCTTCATACAGATCCAGAATTACCAGCGTCGTTACAGCCAGTCGCAGATGTCCGGCGGCGGTGGCGGTGGCGGCGGTGGTGGCGGCCCGCAGGATGAAATCTCCAACCGCCAGCGCCAGATCATTACCTCCACCTGGAACCTGATCCGCGAACAGGCGGAAGAAGCCGATGACGGCCAGATCCAGGTCAACTCGTCACTGTTGTCCGAACTGCAGACCACGCTGGCTGAACAGGCCGCGACCCTGGCCGAACGCACCCGCGCCCGCCAGCTCGACAACCAGGATGACCAGATCGAGGAATTCGTGGTCAACATGGAACGCGCTGTACAGAGCATGTACCCCGCTTCCGAACGCCTGGCCGTAGTCGAACTGAACGAGGCCATCGCGCCCGCCCAGGAAGCCCTGCAGCACCTGCTGCGCGCCGAGGCAGTCTTCAATGAATTCCAGGTCCAGAACCAGCAAGGCGGTGGTGGTGGCGGCGGTGGCGGCCGCGCCCAGCAGGACCTGGCGGAAATGTTTGAACTGGAAATGGACCTGGAGCTGAACCAGTACGAAACCGGCAGCAATGCCTCGCCCCAGGCACAACAGGCCGAAGAAGAAGACATCATGGACCAGCTCGATGAGCTGGCCAAACGCCAGCAGCAACTGGCCAACAACATGCGCAACCAGCAGCAAATGTCTGAAGCCCAGCGTTACCAGCAGGAAATGCTCAGGCGCCAGACCGAGGAACTGCAGGAGCGCCTGGAACAGTTGCAGCAACAGCGCGAATCACTGCAGCGCGGCCAGGGCCAGCAGACTGCCCAGAACCAGTCCGGTCAGCAAGGCCAGCAGGGGCAGGAAGGACAACAGGGTCAGCCTGGACAACCAGGGCAACCCGGTCAGGCAGGCCAGGCCGGACAAGGTGGCCAACAGGGTGAGCCCGGCAGCGAACAGAACCCGCAAGTCGCCCAGAGTGAACTACAGCGCCGACTGGAAAGTGCCATTCGCGCCATGGAACAGAGCGCCGAAGCCATGCGCGGCAACGCCAGCCCGGAAGAACGCCAGCGCGCCGCCGACGAAGCCCAGCGCCAGCTCGAAGGAGCCCGCGAACAGATCCAGGCTGACCAGTTAGCCGACCTGCAATCCTCCTTCAGCAACATGGCCGAGCAGGCCCAGCGCATGGCCCGCAAACAGGCACGCCAGGAACAACAACTCCAGGACGCCATGGAAAGAGCCGTCGCCGAACGTGAAAGCGGCGAAGACGCGAACAGCCGCGGTATGGAACTGGAAGAAGAATGGGCACTGGCCCGTGAGAAAACCGCCCTGGCCGGTGAGCTGTCCGACCTGCAGGAACAGATGCTGCGATCCATGCAGCGCTTTGGCGATGATGTCCCCGAAGCCGCCAGGGAATTACAACGCGCCAACCAGGACGTCGTGGAAAACGAACTCGAACAGGCCCTGTCCAACGCCGCGCTGTATATTGATGCCGGTTACGGTCTCTACATTGCCGGTAACGAAAGCGCCGTCACCGCTGAAATGGAACGCCTGGCCGAGCGCCTGGCCGAAGCCCAGGAACTGGTTGAAGGCCAGGGCGCCCCGGGTACTTCCGATGCCGATATCGCAAGACGCCAGGCCCAGGCCCTGCGCCAGCAGCTGCAGCAGCAGTTAGCCGGCAACGGCCAGCAGCCCGGTGATCCCAACCAGCAAGGCCAACAGGGCCAGCAGGGACAACCCGGCCAACCCGATCCCAACGGCCAACAGCAGGGCCAGGGCCAACAACCAGGTGGCCAGCAGCAAGGCGGACAACAACAGGGCGGCGGCTTCGGTGGCGGTGATCGCTTCATCGGCGGCAACCGATTCGGCCCCTGGAACGGTGTCGACCCGCTAACCAACGGCCCCATCGATGTCCCCGACCAGTTCTACGGCGACCTCGACCAGTTCACCCAGCAGGCCAGGAATGCGGTCCAGGACCTGGAACTCAACGCAGAAGAACTGGCACAGATGTATGACTGGATTCGCCAGCTGGAAGCCACCCGCCTGAACCGTAACGAGGACATCCTCGCCAGGGAATACGGCGATATGCTGGCGCTGATTGAGCAGTTGGAAGTGGGCCTGCAGATTGAGAACAACACTGGGACTGGCAACAACGTCAGGACAGCGACACCGGATACTGTGCCGGATGAGTACAAGGAATCGGTAGCCGAGTACTACCGCCGACTCAGCAGGGAATAAAAGACTCCAGGTAAAGAAAAGCCGCCTCGTCGCAAGACCTGGCGGCTTTTTTATTGGTTGTTCAAATTCATTTAAAAATGAGATTTGAATGTGGACGAGTCATCCTGATTTCTGCCGATTGATTTCTTAATACCTACAACCTAGTTCAGGTATCCTAGAATGCAAATTTAAGTGGGTGTCCCCATATAACATCCCAACTTTCTTGCCATCAATAGCGCCAATAAAATCAAAGGAGCAGTGTAACTTGATTTGCAGTTTCCACCCTCTTCAGTGATTATCTGCATTAAACAACCATCAGAATCAAAAGCACATGAACGAAGAAACGAGTGACTGTCTTTTCTGCAACATTCCAAAAGAAAGGGTGATAGCTGAGAATAAGCATGCATATGTTATTCGTGACGGATTCCCTGTAACAGAGGGGCACTCACTTGTTATACCAAAACGTCATGCTGAAGATTATTTCGATATTACAGAAGACGAGTTGCTTGCTTGTGACTCTTTGTTGCGGTCTGTTAGAACTAAAATTATGGTTGC
>Ga0181585_10002186_pt1 | contig 17365 bp, 17 predicted proteins | sample 071ome_29_FD_132469 | JGI IMG/M metagenome (GOLD analysis project Ga0181585, IMG submission 132469) | Coastal salt marsh microbial communities from the Groves Creek Marsh, Skidaway Island, Georgia - 071407BT metaG (megahit assembly) | ecosystem: Environmental > Aquatic > Marine > Intertidal... | reverse complement strand
TATTTGTGTCTCCTGAGAAAGCTAGAGAAATCAATAAAGATCAAGTTGATTGCATGGGTTGCTTAACAGCTTGTAAGTTTAGTAACTGGTATAATAGCGAAGAGGCAAATTACACTACTGGTAGAAAACCTGATCCGAGAAGTTATTGTATCCAAAAAACCTTACAACATATTGTTGATCATGGTAACGTGGATGATGAATTAATGTTTGCTGGGCATAATGCTTTTAAATTTGCGAATGATTCATATTACGATAACGGCTTTATCCCAACAACTAAAGAATTGATAGAAAGAATTCTTAGCGGAAAATAATGAGAAAAACGACGGCTCAGGCCTTTAGTTTAATAGAGTTATCCATTGTAATAGTAATCATAGGCCTTATGGTCGTTGGAATCACAACCTCCGGAAAGCTTATCGAAAATGCCAATCTAAAACATGATATAAATAAGTACGAGAAACTAACAGCCGCAATTGTTGTGTTTAATACTACTTATAATTACGAATATCCTGGCGATTTTAGCAAGGCTGCAGATTATTGGGGCAATAACTGTAATGACGCGGGCAGCACGGATAATTGCAGTGGTGATGGAGATGGTATAGTTGAGAATGGTCAAGAAAGAATACGCGCATGGACTCATGTAAGCAAAGCAGGCTTGATACAAGAAGATATTTATACCGGAGACTCAGTTGGGCATGGCCAGTATATCTTTCCAAGAGGAAAAACAGCAAGCAACCTTAGATTCGAAATCTATTCTAGCGCTAAAATTATTAGAAAAAACAGTGCTGGCTTCGACGTAGATCAAACTTTACAAAATATATTATTTCTAGGTGGTGAGGATAATGTAGTATCTCCTTCATGGATCACAAGATATTCAGCACTAACCCCAAGACAAGCTCATTTAATTGATTTAAAAATGGATGACGGAACTCCAGCTGGAAACCTTCTGGGGCAAATAGGTCATGAGTATAAAGATGCTGGCTTATCTGAGAAATGTGTTAATAGCTTAACGGCCTATGACTTAGACGAAACTAAACCAACCTGCATTTTAGCTCTAAGACTAAATAGCTTTATTCATGACTAATATTAATTTTTTCTTAATAGAAAATAATTAAATACAGCTAACAAATTAAGGATTACCACCAAATAAACAATAAGATCTCTATATTGATTATATATAGTTGGCTCTGCTAATTTAGCGGGCAATTGAACTTTAAGGACCTGCTCAGAGTCATTAAAATCAACTACATCCTTTACTTCACCAAAACTATCAACAACTGCTGTCACTCCATAATTAGCAACTCTTATTAAAGGCTTACCTTCTTCTATGCTACGCATTCTAATTAAATCAAAATGCTGCCAAGGACCTACAGAGATATTTCGACCGAATAACTTGCGTGTAAACCAAATATCATTAGTAATATTTAAAAGAAAATCACCATCTTGGCTAAACTTACCTGGAAAAATCCCATCATAGCAAATTAATGGCACAGCCCATAAATTTTCCTGCAATTTTAATATGGTATTTTCTCTATCACCTTTAGAAAAGTTTTTACTAGCAGCAACTGATGGAAAACTAGCTGTATATGGATTATATTCACCAAATGGTACTAAGTTAGTTTTATCATAATAACCTAAGAAATTATGGTTATTATCTAGGTTAAAAATACTATTATAAAAATAATAACGCCCATCCTTTAAGCCAGCTCTTGGCGAACCAACAATTATTCTATCAAAATCTTTCTCCGCTATCTCTTCAATTATATATTCAAAAGCCTGATTATAATTATTATTACTTACGATTGATACTGCACCTTCTGGGATGATATAAATGTCAGAATTTTCACTATCTTTAATTAAATCCACAGCCTTGTTCACATTAGCAATAATGCCTTCTTCTGTCTGAGCATGATGTCTGGCAGTGTTAGTATGAACCAAAGCCAATGTCACATCTGATATATCAACTAAATCAAAAGATTTTTTCTTATGTACACCATAGCTATGTAAAAACACCAAAGATAATAAAAATAGTAATGATAATTTTACCCCAAGATCTTTATATTTTTTTTCGTAAAAGAAAATAGGGGAGAGATACAAATAAATTACAATAAAAGTTAAACCATAAACTCCAACTACTGAAGCAAACTGGACCAAATTATCTGAAGCAAAAAAGCTATAACCCAATAACACCCATGGCAGGCCCTTGAAATCCACCATAGGGATAAAATGCCCCCTTAGAAATTCATGCAAAAACAGAATTAGAGCAAAAATAAAATAATATTCTAAAAGGGATAATTTATATTTTTGTTTAATGAAAAAACTACTAGCTAAAAATAAAGCAGAGAAAAAAGCCATTGCAGCAGGAATAAGCAAAAATACAAAAGGAAATAACAATATAAAATTCTTATTCACTAAAAACGAAAAAGAAATCCAATAAAAATTTCCTAAGAAAAAACCAAATAAAAAATAAAAGCTTCTTTTAAAAGATTCTTCAAAGGTTTTTGCTTTATAAAGACTATAGGCAAAATATGGAAAAACTATAAAGCCTAAAAAGAAGAAATAAAAAGGTGCAAAAAGAAGTAGACAAGAAAACCCGATTATAGCTAATCTAAAAGATTCGCTATCAGCCTTAAAAAACTGAATTATCCTCCTTTTACTCATTTTTCTCTGGTAGCTCTATAATAACTTTTTTAATATATCTACTGGCCGCTTCTTTTATATGGAACTTAGCACCAGAATGATGATTAATAATCTCACCAGATTTAGGTATTTTTTGAGATATTGAAGCAATCAGACCACCTAATGTATCAAAATCATCATCAACATCACTTCTATCTACGAATTTGGTATGAAGTCTTTCCTCAAGATCTTCAATTTTAATTCTAGCACTAACTTCAAAACTAGAATCACCCAAAGATATAACTTCATTCTCTTCTACTTCACCAACTATCTCATCCATCAAATCTTCCATAGTTATCAAACCATCGGTTCCACCATATTCATCGACGACAATAGCAAGTCTTGTTGATGCATTCCTCATTTTATAGGCTAAATCAACAATCTTCATCGAAGGAGGAATAAACAAAGCTCTGCGCATCTTCTTTTCAATCTTAACTTCTTCATCACTAGAAAAGTAAGGCAATATATCCTTTATATGGATAAAACCTTTTATATTATCTAGATTTTCACTGAAAAGAGGAATTCTTGTATAGCCTTTCTCCAAAAAGAGGTTTTTTATATTTTTTAAACTTGAATTTATAGGGGCCGCAACAATATCTGATCTAGGAACCATAACATCTTCAACAATGGTATCGGTAAAGTTAACAGCATTAATAAGTATTTCTTTTTCTTCAGCACCTATTTTTTTAGAATCACTATCTGATACATATTCAACTATCGTATCAGACAACGAAGTCCTATCCTTCTTACCAAAGAATATTTTTAAAATATTAAATTTTCTTCTTATTTTTCGGGGAACTCCCGTTTCCGATGTGTCTTCAGTCATCCTTAATTTCATACACTTATAATTGCATTATAACATCTATACATTTTTTTGATAAGGATTTTTTATATTTAACGCACTAAGAATTGTAGCCTCCAATTTCTCCATATTTTCTGCATCATCATCTTTAATATGATCATAACCTAGTAAATGCAAAAAACCATGAACAAATAAGTGAAGCAAATGCTCAGAAAAATCCTTGTTTTGCTCTTTTGCTTCAGCCTTAACTTTATCCTCTGAGATTATAATATCGCCGAGATGAACAAATTCTTTTGGCCCTGTATAATTATTTAAATCTAAATATGGAAAAGATAACACATTAGTAGCGCTATCTTTGCCCCTGTATTCCTTATTCAAACCTTGAATAAAATTATCATCAGAAATAACCAAAGAAATTTCAATTTCTGAAAAGCTTCCAAGAATCAAAATATGCTGCTCCAAAACACCCACTGCATCTTGATAAAAACCATCAACTATAGAGCTGTTTTCTTTATTATTAGTAACTTCAATATTTATCATTACTAAACTAACTCTGCATTTAAACTATGTGGCCCAGCTTTAGTAATTTTAACTTTCCTAATCTGATTTAACAAACCTTCTTCCTTATTGACGAATACGGGTTGCAAGTAAGGGCTTCTACCCATAATCTTATCACCTTGCACTCGCTCAAAAAGAATATCTAGCTCTTTGCCAAAGAAAGTTTTGTTAAATTCATATTGCTGTTCATTTAGCAACTCTTGTAGTTTAGCTAAGCGTGCAGACTTGACCTCTTCGGCTATTTGATCTTCATATAGCTCAGCAGGCGTACCTGGACGCGGACTAAATTTAAAAGAAAAACAACCTGAATATTTTATCTCTCTAACCAAAGACATAGTATCTTCAAAATCCTGATCCGTTTCACCTGGAAAACCAACTATAAAATCCGAAGAAAAAGCCAAATCTGGCCTTGCCACTCTTAATTTTTCGATGGCCTTAATATATTCATCTCTATCATGCTTACGATTCATCAGCTTAAGCACATTGTTAGAACCAGATTGTACAGGCAAATGTAAATAGGGCATTAATTTAGAACATACAGCATGTGCTTCATATAATTCATCATGCATGTCACTAGGGTGCGAGGTTGTATATCTAATCCTTTCTAATCCAGAAACACCTTCAAGCATCATTATCAATCTTCCTAACGAAACGGGATTACCCTTATCATCAACACCATGATAGCCATTAACATTTTGACCTAGTAAGTTAATTTCTTTTGCGCCCCCATCAACTAACTTTTTAGCTTCATCCATAATCTTCTGAACCGGCCTAGAAAATTCTGCACCTCTAGTATATGGCACCACGCAATAAGTACAGAATTTATCACAACCTTCCTGCACAGATAAAAATGCAGACACATTATTATTACTTCTATCTGTTGAGAGGTGGTCAAACTTTTCTTCTTCTATAAACTCTAAACAAACTTTATCTACATCTTCATTATTTTGAATCTTCTTAACAATGGAAGGTAAGTTATGATATGATTGAGGCCCAACTACTATATCAACATATGGAGCCCTCTTAACTATCTGATCTCCTTCTGCTTGTGCAACACAACCAGCAACAGCTACTACCATATGCTTACCATTCTCACGAAGCTTTTTCTTAGTAATATTTATCTTACCAAGCTCAGAATATACTTTTTCTGCTGCCTTTTCTCTAATATGGCAAGTATTCAAAATAACTAAATCAGCATTATCATAATTCTCACTTATGTTATAACCAAACGGCGTGAATAACTCCTCCATACGAAGTGAATCATAAACATTCATCTGACAACCATACGTTTTTATAAATATCTCTTTTTGAAGTTTAATACCGCTATCCAACATACTGTTATTTCTATATTATTTTTTGGAGCTAGATTTAATAGCGTATAATTCCAAACGATGATCAACTAGTTTAAAACCCAACTTGTCTGCTATCTTATCTTTTAACTTCTCTAACTCTTCATCATAAAACTCTATTATATCACCAGTCTGAATATCTATTAGATGATCATGATGATCATCCGTAACTAATTCATAACGAGATTTTCCATCACCAAAATCATGTTTCTCTATAATACCAGCTTCTTCAAGTAACTTTATAGTTCTATAAGTTGTCGCAATACTTATTTTACTATCATGCTCCTTAGCTCTAATAAAAACTTGCTCGACATCAGGGTGGTCATTTGAGTCCGCAATTGTCTCAACAATGATCTTACGCTGTTCCGTAATCTTGATATTGTTATTCTTACAGTAATCTTCTAATTTTTTAACTATGTCACTCATATTATAAAAATTCGATTAGCTTATTATATATATCTTCTACACTTAAGTTGTAAGCAAAATGATCTAAAAACTCCGCTTTTTTATCTAAAATGTAAACTATTGTAGAATGATTCATAGTATAGCTATACTCACCTTCTGGGGCCTTCTGAGCATATATCCTATAACCACTAATTACCTCAGCAATATCATCCTCACTTCCGGTTAAGCCAATAATTGGGGCGCTAAAACTCTCCAAATAATCTGCCATAACTTCTACCGTATCACGCTCAGGATCAACAGTAATAAACACCACATTCAAAGCCTCCTGCTGATCTTCGCTCAGCTTTTCATAAGCCTGAGATATATTATTCAAGCTAGTAGGGCATATCATTGGGCAGCTGGTAAAACCGAAAAAAAGCACTGTATGCTTCCCCTTAATTTGATCCAAGCTTACTGTCTCACCCAGCTGATTAGTCAAAATAAAATCGCCACCAATCGCTGCTTTACTAGAAGGTTCCTGCTTTTGACTTAGATCAAATGCTTTAAATAAAGAAGCTGCTAAAAGGGCTATACAGATGATATAAACGTATTTTTTTTTAATTTTTTTTAAAAACATACATATTGCTTAATATAAGCTTTGAGTTTATAATGTTTGTGATTTGAAAATAAAATACAGTAAAATTGTTATGAGTAAAGGAGATTTGGAATTTAATAAAGTTTCTGCTGCAGTTCTACTAGCAGGTATAATTGCTATGCTATCAGCATTTATTACTAACATTTTATATAACCCAGAAGTTCAACACGGAGATGTTAAAAGGGGTTACAAGATTGAGGTTGCGGAAGCAGGTTCAGCTGGTGCAGCAAAAGTAGAAGAAAAACTTGATATCGTTGCATTAATGACTAGTGCGGACGTTACAAAAGGTCAAAAAACAGCAAAAAAATGTGTAGCATGTCACACTTTTGATAAGGGTGGGGCTGATAAGGTGGGGCCAAACCTATGGAGTATCATAAATAAACCTATAGCGAGTAAATCTGGTTACGCTTATTCAGAAGCCCTAAAGAGCAAAGCTACAAACTGGAATTATGATGAACTTTTTGCTTTCTTAAAATCTCCTAAGAAATATGCGAAAGGTACCAAGATGTCATTTGCTGGTATCAAAAAACCAAAACAAATCGCTGACTTAGTTGAATATCTAAGACAACAAAGCGATAACCCAGCAAGCCTTCCACAATAAATTTTAAATTTTGGATTTTAAATTTTGAATTATTCTTTATAACTGCTAGTTAACATTCTTCTGGCAGTTATGGTTATTTTGAAAGCCTTATTTTTTATATTATTTATCTCCCCAGCTTTTGCGGGTGAAAAACTATACGCCTTATCACTTACAGAAAAGGTCAAATATAATAAAGACTTTAAACATTTTGACTACGTTAACCCTGAAGCACCATCAGGTGGAGAGATAGTTATTGGTGGAGTAGGGAGCTTTGACAACCTTAATAGCAACATTCTTTTAGGTAGCGCACCAGATGGGCTAGGACTTACTACAGATAGCTTGTTAGTTGGCTCTCTGGATGAGCTATCCACAGCATATGTTTCACTAGCAGAATATTTTGAGATTGATAAGAAGAACAGCCAAGTAGTTTTCAAAATAAAAGAACAGGCAAAATGGCATGATGGCTCATCAATAACTAATCAAGACCTATTATTTAGCTACAACATCTTAAAAGAAGAAGGGCACCCATATTACAAGATAGCTTTAGCTGAAGTGTTAAAAGCTAAAACCTTAGAAGGAAATAAAATCTCCTATGAGCTAAAAGACATAAATAACCTCGACCTAATTCTTCAAATTGGCTCACTTCCTGTTATCTCCAAAGAATATTATAGCAAAAATAAATTTAATGAAATTACCTTAACAGCTCCTTTAGCTAGTGGCCCATATAAAATAAAAGAAGTTAAGGCCGGCAAATATATTATTTACGAAAGATTCTCTAATTATTGGGGTAAAAACTTAAATATTAACAGGGGTAAGTATAATTTCGATACCATTAAATATATCTATTACCGTGACGCTAATATTGCCATTCAAGGTTTAAAAGCAGCTGAATATGACCTTAGATTTGAAAACATAGCTAAAAACTGGGCAAACAGCTACGACAAAGAGTTCCTAGAGACGCAGAATTTTATTAAGAAGAAAATCTCCCATCAAATTCCAACTGGCATGCAATGCTTTGTTATGAATTTGCGTAATGATAAATTTCAGAATATTAAAGTCAGAGAAGCACTAAATTTAGCCTTTGACTTCGAATGGAGTAATATAAATTTATTTCATTCTGCCTATACCAGAACTGAAAGCTTCTTTTCCAATTCTCCATATCAAGCAGAGGGAGAGCTAAAAAACTCAGAGATTACCTACCTGCAAAAACATAACGACTCTATAGATGATTACTTAACCCCTTATACTCCAAGCTACACAGATGGTAGTGGTAACAATAGACGCAATCTAATTAAAGCTAAAAATTTACTAAATGAAGCAGGCTGGAAAATCGAAGATTTTAAATTGGTAAATGAGCAGGGCGAAGAGTTTAAAATAGAATTTTTAATTACTAGCCCATCATTCCAAAGAGTAATTCTACCATACACGAAAAATCTTAAAAAATTAGGAATTAACGCCATTATAAGAATGGCAGATTATAGTAACTACCAAAAGTCTCTAGAGAATTTTGACTTTGATATAACGGTTAACGTATATCCTGGCATCAAGATTCCTGGCAATGAACAATATAATTTATGGCATTCAAAATATGCAGATGTAGCTGGAAGCAGAAACCTAGCAGGTATCAAAAATCCATTAGTAGACCAAATTGTAGAAGATATTGCCAATGCTAAAAGCTATCAAGAGAAAGCCTACTATGCCAAACTACTAGACAGAGTATTGCGCAACAATATATACGTGATTCCACATTGGAACATCACCGCTTATCGCGTGGTTTTTAAAGATAAATTTGCTATGCCAGAAAATATTCCACCTTATGGCCTAGATATTTCTAGTTGGTGGGGGAAATAAATTTTGAATTGTGGGCATCATTAGCCTTTGGCAATGATGAATTTTATACAAAATAATTATTAAATAAATTCACTAGGAACGCCAGTGACCTAGTGCCAATAATTCAAAATTCAACATTCAAAATTCAAAATTTCCAGAAACTGTTTTACAGTTTCTAGAGCTTTCCTACTCTGGAGATATGAGAATCTCGGTGGATATCAATATTTAAGATCAGAGCGAAGGCTATCATAGTTATAATAAGCATAGTTCCTCCATATGATATAAGGGGCAGGGGAGCTCCTACAACAGGGATCAAACCAGTCACCATCGCTATATTAATAAAGAAATGGAAAAATAAAAAGAAACTCAAACCTACAGCCAAATATTTACCAAAATGAGATTTAGAATTCACACCAATTACTACACATCTAAAAAACACAAAACTAAATAGCATCAGAATTAATAAGCTACCTAAGAAACCAAATTCTTCAGCAATCATGGTAAAAATAAAATCAGTTTCTCGTTCAGGTAAAAAATTCAATTGCCCTTGTGACCCAGCTAAAAACCCCTTACCTAGAAAACCACCCGAACCAATTGCAATTTTAGACTGTATAATATTATAACCAGCTCCTAAAGGGTCATTGTCAGGGTTTAAAAAAGTCAGAACTCTCTGCTTTTGATAATCCTTAAGCGCTGCCCACAAAAAAGGAATTGAGAATAAAATCAAAACACCAGAAGCAATAAACTTCCACACACTAACTCCTGAAATAAAAAATATAACTAGAGCCGATGCCAATAATATCACAGCTGTTCCTAAATCAGGTTGCCTTAAAATAAAATAGACTGGTAGGGCGGTGATTATCACCGGAAAGAACAAAAATAATATATTACGTACTTTGTTAATATGTAAATTATGAAAATATTTAGAAAGAGCTAAGATTAAAGCTATCTTCATAAACTCTGATGGCTGCAAATTAAAAAAACCTAAACTGATCCATCTTTTTGCACCCATTGCAGAAAAACCGGCAAAATTAGCATAGACTAATAACACCAAACCAACGAGATAAAATAAATAAGCAAATTTATAAAAAAATTTTATATCCAGCGATATAGCTATATAAATAAATGGCAAGAAAACAATAAATCTCTTCAATTGGGAACTAGCCCAAGGCGAAAAGCTTCCACCACCAGCTGAATAAAGCATCATAATACCAAAAACAAATATAGTCAGTATTAGAAACACCAAAAAGAAATCTAACTTATACCAATTTTTGAAATTTATAATGTTTTGCTCAGAAATCTTCATAAGAAGGTATTACTCCATATATAAAAACATTATTTTTCTCAGCGTAATCACAAATGTTTTCTTTTTCTATAACCAAACTATTATTTACATCCAGAACTATTCCAGACAAACCAGATTCAACAATATTTGAGATCGTCTTTGAACCAATGGTTGGGAGGTCGGCCCTACGATCCTGATTTTTCTTAATAAGCTTTACAAGGAATGCTGGATATTTAGAATCTTTTTCTATGTATCCTTTACATCTCTTAATCATCTGATCCGTACCCTCAGCCGCCTCTATAGCAATTACTCGACCACCTTGAACAACTATAGATTGCCCTATGTCAAACTTAGATAGATCAGCTATAACCTTAATTCCTAACTCAATGTCTGATTCAACCTTTTCATTAAATTTAATTTTATTATTAAAACCTTCTTTTAAATGCATATTAGGAAGCAATTCGTCCACTGCTAGAATATTGTAACCATGACCTTCTATATATTTAAGAACATTGGTTAGCAAAACATTATCACCAAGCAATCTATTCTTAAGGATTTTCCCTAATAATATAAAACCTTTAAAATCTATAGATACATTAGAAAAATTAGGCTTAGTAACACCGCCTGCAAGAATAACGTCTGTAACCTGGCATTTTTTAAAAAAAGAAAGAACCTTACCAACTTTACCTATGGAAGTTTCAATAAAGAGGTCAGATTCAATATTAAAATTAGGAGTAGCATCAATAAAAACAAAATAACAACCAATGTTGTTTTCCTTACAATGCCTATATATTAGTTTGGGTAGATTACCGCGCCCTGCGATAATACCTATCTTTTTCATTTCTTATAATTTTTTGGCTTTAAAATTGCTTTCTGTGCTGAGCTATTAAGAAAATCTATTATAAGTTTAACCTTATTATCATTTGCGAATTTCTCACTTAACAATTCTATTCTATCTGCAAAATTCTGATCATCACCTTCAAATAATAAATCATATGCAGATTTAATATTTAAAATTTCATCTTTTGAGAATTTACGCCTCTTTAAACCTACTAAATTTATACCAGCCAAACTAGCTCTATCTCCCATCACTAGAGCATATGGCACTACATCATTTTCTATTCCAGACATACCACCAATAATTGCATGATCTCCAATTCTTACAAATTGCTGAACTGCTGACAAACCACCAACAATCACATTATCACCAACACTTACATGCCCAGCTAAAGTAGCGTTATTGGCTAAAATAACGTTATCACCAACTACACAATCATGGGCAACATGGCTTCCAACCATATAAAGACCTCCGCTACCTACCTTAGTAATATTATATAAATCATGATATTTATTTCCAGTTGTAGTCCCTGAATGTATAGTTACATTTTCACGAAATACATTGTTATCACCAATTATTGTAGAGGAATCTTCGCCTTCAAATTTTAAATCCTGAGGCTCCGCTCCAATATTAGCAAAAGGGTGGAATATGTTGGCTTTACCAATTTTAGTCTTACCAGAAATAACAACATGTGAGTTAAGCACACAATCATCGCCAATCTCTACTTCCCCAGAAATATAGCAAAAAGGTCCAACAGTAATGTTGTCTCCTAATTTAACCGATGGCTCAATTATACTAGAAGCATGTATATTATTAGGCATTATCCTTATCCACAATCATTGCTGCAAACGAAGCTTCTGTAGCTACTTTACCATCAACTAAAGCCTCTCCTTTAAACTTCCACACTGCACCTCTATTTTGTAATGCTTCAACTCTTAATTCTAGTTGATCACCAGGAACAACAGGCTTTCTAAATTTAACATTATCAATAGACATAAAATAAACTAACTTATCACTATCATTTTCAAGCGACTTAGAAACCAAAATACCTGAAGTCTGAGCTAATGCTTCGACTATCAATACACCTGGCATTATCGGCTTGTCAGGAAAATGACCCATAAAATGAGGTTCATTAAAAGTTACATTTTTAATTCCTGTAGCAGATTTATTCTTCTCATACTGAATTACCTTATCTACCAACAGAATAGGGTATCTGTGTGGAATTAATTTTATAATTTCTTCTACTGAAATATTTTCGCTCATGTTAATTACTCTTAATTACTACTTATTATTAAACAAATCCTTTGCTATATTTTTTAAAGCTATTTGCTCTTTCTGCCAAGTTTTCTTAGCTCTTGCCGGCATACCATATAAATCACCTGAATTATCAGGAATATTTTTAGTAACACCTGCTTGCGCAGCAAATCTATTATAAGAACCTATTTTAAGATGTCCAGATACACCGACCTGACCACCAAATACACAATAATCTCCAACCACAGTGCTACCAGCAACACCAACCTGTGAGGTCAAAAGGCAATGCTTACCAATTTTAACATTATGGGCTATCTGTACTAGATTATCAATTTTAGTACCTTCACCAATAACTGTATTCTCTAGGCTACCACGGTCAATTGATACATTAGATCCTATTGACACATGATCACCAATAATAACTTCACCTAGCTGAATCACCTTACTAAAACTAGCACCATCTAAAGAAAAACCAAAGCCATCCTGTCCAATTTGAGTACCCTGTAAAATCTCAACATGCTTACCAATGGTCGCATAAGAAATAGAACAATTAGCGCCAATAATACTATTATCTCCAATTTTTACACCATTAGCAATAAACACACCTGGATAAATAACTACATTATCTCCAATTTCTACATTGTCAGATATCACCGTATTTGGACCTACCGTCACATCTTTTCCAAGCTTCACGCTAGTAGCAATAACTGCATCACCTGAAATACCGGAATTAATCGTTTTCTCGCTATAAAATAGCTCTAATATTTTTCCCAATACATTGTAGGCATTCTTTCCGAATAAATAGCTTATCTTATCATTAACTTCCTTAGCTCTATCAAGAAAGTCTGCTTCAATAATGCAAGCAGAAGCATTGGTGTTCTCTAAATTTCTGATATAAGCGATGTTAGTTAAAAAACATAGCTCACCTTTAGCAGCAGCAGATATATTTGCCACTCCATTAACTGTTGAATCAGGTCCACTCAATTCTACTGAAAATTTATCAGCTAACTCACTTAACTTTATCTCCTGAATATTCTGGTTATAAAAATTAGAATTTACCATTAGATTTCTACATTAACTTTTTTAAGCCTTTTATTTAAAACCCCTAACACCTGTGAAGAGATATCTGTAACATTACGGAAGTGAATAACCTCACTTTTAGCCATCACTATATTATAATCTTCTTTTTCAGACAATTCCTTAACTATAGTATCTATAGATTTCTCAATCTCTGCAATAGCTTTAACATACAAACCATCCAACTCTTTCTTTTTTACCTGAACTTCCTTCTCTAAGCTTTTGAGCTTACCGATAAAACTAGCTTGTTTCTCTTGCAATACTTCTTGTGTTAAAATATTAGTTTGGCTAATTAACTCTTCCTGCTCTATTTTTAACTCATCACTTTTTTTGTTAATCTCCAACTGGTAAGTATCCAACCTTTTTTTAATAGTCTCGGATGCGTGCTTAGCAGCTAAAGAGCTTGATAAAACCTTTTCTATATCTAAAATTACAATCTTTTGCTCCGCTAAAGCAAAAGAACTATAAAAAAATAAACATAAACTAAATAATATTTTTCTAATCATTAAAACCTTGTACCAAAATTTATTCTAAAAGACTCTGTTTTATCAAAAGCTTCTTTCTTTAAAGGTTTAGCATAATCAAACCTAATTGGCCCTAGAGGAGACTCCCAAGCTACCCCTAAACCAGCAGAAACTCTTATACTCTCCTGATCAAGAATATCAACACTTTTGTCATCAAGACCCGTCAATGTACCAAAGTCACTAAATACCGATCCTTTAAAACCAAGCTCCTCTGGAAGGCCTAAAGGAAATAACATTTCCAAAGTACCTTTGAAGAAATATTTTCCACCAAGAGCAGTACCATCGCTATCTCTTGGACCAACTCCAGCCGTTTGGAAACCTTTTAAAGAAGCTCCACCTAAAAAGAATCTATTATTAATTTTAATATCCTTGCCATTATATCCAGAAATAGCCCCCATCTTAAGCAATGTCTTAATAATAATTTTTTTAGAAAAATACGGCTGGTAATTAACACCACCCGTCTCTAGCTTTAAAAATTTAGTATCACCACCAACACCAGCCCAGGTAGTAGTAAATTTCAAATAATGACCGTCAGTAGGGTTCAAACGATTATCTCTTTTGTCATAAAATAGAGACTGCGCTACACCGGAATAAAGCGTTTTACCTTCTTGTTCTTGAATAAAGATTGAAGCGGTACTATCAACATCTGTAACCTTGTCCTCTTTTAGAGTATAGCTTAAAGACTGAGATAAATACTCTGTAAGCTCATAATATATCTTCGTAGAGGCACCTTGAGTTTTTATTTCCGATAGACTCTCTGAATATTCAGTTTGTAAATTAAATAAATCTACACCAAATGAAAAATCTCTATTAGCAACATTTGGCACAGTGTAACTCAAATCAATATCATTACTTCTAGACGATTTTTGTATACTAGCGGCCACAGAATGAGCCTTACCCATCAAATTACGCTCTTTTATTGTAACGTTACCTAAAAACTTTTCAGTAGTTGAGTAACCAAAACCAAAATTCAACTCACCAGTTGGCTTTTCTTCCACTTCAAAAACTATATCTATTAAGCTCTTACCAGGAACCGGAACCTTTTTAACTGCAACATTGCTGAAGAAACCTAAATTAGTTAAACGTTGTTTCGAACGCTGAATCTTTGTATTATTAAACGGGTCACCTTCCAAAATACGAATCTCTCTTCTGATAACCTTATCCTCTGTTCTAGTATTACCAGAAACTTTAATTCTCCTAATATAGATTTTCTTATTCTTTTTAATTGAAAATTTAATATTAGAAGTATGGTCCAAATGATCATTATCAATGTGGTACTCAACATCAGCAAAAGCAAAACCTTTATCATTAAGATAACTCAAAATTTCATCTACAGACTTCTCTATTTTTTCTAAAGAGAAACGATCACCTGGTTTAAACTTTACCAATTTATAAAGCTCTTCAACTTTAAAATTCTCATATTGATTATCAAAAGAATAATTAGCGAAGTGATAAACTTCACCTTCTTGTAATTGGTAATTCATTAGAAATGAATTAAGTTCAGTCAGGTACTCAACCTTTACATCAGAAATACTAAAATTAGCGTACCCTTCATTATAATAGAATCTAGTTAAAAGCTGTTTATCAAAAGCAACTCTGTCAGGGTCATAAAAACTGGTCGATGATCTATACCATTTCTTTTCTTTACTGGATAAAACCTTATGTAATTTTTTCTTTTTAAAACGCTTATTACCATGAAAAATAATTTTAGAAATCTTGCTCTTATCATTTTCAGTTACATCTAAAATTAAATCCAAACGATTATTTTCCAAAACCTTAACTTTAGGCACAACCTCAGCTTTGATTCTACCACTTCTTTTATAAATCTCAGTTATTCTTATTACATCATCAATAAGAGAAGACTTAGTATAAACTTCGCGTTCAGCAAGCTCCATCTCTTGCTTAATAATATCATCACTTAGGCTTTTATTACCTACAATCTCTATCTTATTAATAACCGGATTTTCTTTTAAGGTCACCTTAACGTCATCTCCATTAAGAGACATATTAATATCAGAAAATAAATTAGTGGCGTATAGGTTTTTTAAGATTGAGTTTAACTCTTCTTTACTCGTTAAATCTCTACCTAAAAAATAAGATTTTATCGTATCTGTTTCTATTCTTTTATTACCCTCTATACTTAGCGACTCTCCAGCTAAAACTGGTCGTACAAGGAGAGCTAGCAATAGTGTATAAAAATAGATTTTCATGATCAGGCAGTATAGGAGATCTCACTATACAATCAAGCATAATGCTAACTTAACCAGCTAATAAAAATTTTATATCGCTAATAGTTACAAAAGCAAAAATCAACAACAGGAAAGCAAAGCCAACTTTAAAAACCAACTCCTGCACATTAGCAGATAATTCCTTACCTCTTACTGCTTCAATTGTATAAAGAAATAAATGTCCACCATCTAGCATTGGTATAGGTAGTAAATTAGCAAAGCCCAAATTTATAGAAATAATCGCAATAAACCAGAAAATCAGATAAAGGTTTCTTTTTCCATCTTCATCTTTAGCCAAAGATTTCTTCGTCACCTGACCAGAATATTTAGCAATCTTAACTGGTCCCCCTAAATCAGATAAACTACGCTGTCCCAAGATCAACTGCTTTACAACCTTTAAAGATAAAACAGTCATATCAACTACCTCAGTAACTGAGAGTAGGGCTGCATCTACTACACCAACTTCTCGGTACACAATCTTATCCGAACGAATACCAAGCAAACCAGTCTTAATCTCATTACCTAAAAAATCTTTAGTAGATTTTTCTTCTGGAGTAATAGTCACATCAAAAAAACCGCCATCTCTTTCAATAGTAAAATCTAGAGGCATATTAGCACTAATTTGTACTATTTGCTGTATATCATTAAAGTCTTTTATTTTTTTGCCTTCAATTACAGCGATCATATCCCCTTCAATTAAACCGGCCTCCGATGCAGGAGAGTCTGGTAGAACCTCGGTAACTAAACTAGTCGAAGAGCTAATACCAAACTTACAGAATAAGAAAAACAAAATAACAATAGCTAATAAATAATTGGCTAAAGGACCGGCTAAAACAACTAAGAATCTTTGATATAAAGGCTTAAACAAAAAAGCTCCCTCACGCTCTTTTTTGGTAAGTTTTTTTTGCTTCATCTGTTGATCTGGTGCACTTGCAGCATTCTGGTCACCAAACATTTTTACGTACCCTCCAAGTGGAATTAAACAAAATTTCCACCTAGTACCAGATTTGTCATTAAATCCCCAAAGCTCTTTTCCAAAACCAATAGCAAACTCCTCAATCTTTACACCGAATTTTTTAGCCACAATGTAATGCCCAAATTCATGGATAAAAACGATCAACGATAAAATAACGATGAATGATACTAAGTAATGAAATAAAAACATTTTAGGCTACTAATTTATTTGCTTGGCTACGCGCTTCTCTATCTATCTCAAATATATGCTCTAAATTCTCGACTTCAAGATTAGCAAAATTATTTAACACAGATTCTATATTTGTCACTATATCAACAAAATTAATTATTTCATTAAGAAAGAGATTAAC
>Ga0181585_10002182_pt1 | contig 17377 bp, 17 predicted proteins | sample 071ome_29_FD_132469 | JGI IMG/M metagenome (GOLD analysis project Ga0181585, IMG submission 132469) | Coastal salt marsh microbial communities from the Groves Creek Marsh, Skidaway Island, Georgia - 071407BT metaG (megahit assembly) | ecosystem: Environmental > Aquatic > Marine > Intertidal... | reverse complement strand
TTGGATATGTGGTGCCTCAGAAATATTACTTGCTCAATGAATACGAAACACAGGTCATGGGTTTTTACGGGTATCAAACCGCTCCCTACTTGACCGAGTGTCTACAACGCCTGGCAAGCACTCTAGGAGACAGGGCGGACATCCTGTCCGCTCCATGACGCCAGGGATGCATGGCTCAACAAGCTGATGAGATGGTTTGCACTTTTGAGATGAATCCCTTACCAATCGCCCTGGTGATCGTTTACCGAACTGACATTTGAAAGCCTTACTGGATAATTTGGACAAGCACACCGAACGAGCCTTCCTGGTTGGAGCTCAGTTCCGGTCTCATGCAGCCTGGGAGGTCAAAGATTCTCTGGAAGAATTGGCCCAGCTCGCCACAACGGCAGGAGCGACCATCATTGGCGAAGGATTTCAAAAACTCGATGGCCCTCACGCCAGCACTTACATTGGAAAGGGAAAGGCCCACGAGTTTGCGGAGATCTGCCAAATGGAAAAAGTCGACACCGTGGTCTTTGACGATGAACTCACCCCGGGGCAGGCGAGGAATCTAGAAAAAATCTTTGAATGCAAGATCTTGGATCGCACTTCCCTGATTCTGGATATCTTTGCTCAAAGAGCACAAACGCATGAAGGAAAACTGCAGGTGGAATTAGCGCAGTTGAAATACCTTCTGCCAAGATTGACGCGATTTTGGACGCACCTGTCCCGACAAAAAGGTGGCATTGGCATGCGAGGAGGAGAAGGAGAGTCTCAGCTTGAAGTTGATCGACGCAAAATCTCCGAACGCATCACCCGTTTGATGGCAGACCTGGAGGCCGTGCGCAAAAAACGAACGGTTCAGAGAGCCGGTCGCAAACGCCATCAGTGGCCATTGGCATCCATTGTGGGCTACACCAATGCCGGAAAATCCACTCTGCTCAACAGTCTCACGGGGACTCAAGTGCTGGCCGAAGACAAGCTCTTTGCCACCCTGGATCCGACCACACGTCGCCTGCGACTTCCGACCAATCAAAATGTCCTCATTTCGGATACCGTTGGATTCATTCGCAAATTACCCCATCGCCTGGTCGAGGCCTTCAAAGCCACCCTGGAAGAGGTGGTGGAAGCGGACTTACTGATTCACGTAACCGACTTGAGTCACCCCCAAGTCGATGACCAAATAGAGGCCGTGGAACAAGTACTCAAGGAGATCCACGCTGATCACAAACCCTGCCTCATGGTCTTCAATAAAACCGATCAGGTACCTTCAGGAGGCATTGTCGAACATTATCTGGAAACCCATCAACCATCGGTCGCCATTTCCGCCAAAACAAAAGATGGATTTGATCGGTTTCTTGCTGAGCTAGGGCAACAACTTCGCCCCATCCGCTCTCACCTCAAACTGCAGATCCCCATTGCAGAGACCGAAACCATGTCGCGTTTGTATGAGGTCGGACAGGTCGAAGAACGTGTCTACCAAGATGCGCACGCTATTTTCAAGGCGCGTATCCCGCCCCATTGTCTCCACGACTTTAAAGCCTACATCGTGGAAAGTGAAGCAGCTCATTGAGTGCTCACGCGAAGGATGAGGTGATCCTCGCGTAAGCATTCAACCTTTACCCCCCTGCAAAAACCGGTCGGAAGCCTGCTTTCCTGAGAATCTGTGCCACAGCCTCGCGTTGATCCCCTTGAATCTCGATATCGCCATTTTTGACCGTCCCGCCGACCCCGCAGGTCTTTTGCATGCTCCTTGCCAGAGATTCTTTTTCACTCAGGGAAATACCGACAAATTGGGTGATCACAGTGACCGTTTTACCACCCCGATGAGCCTTCTGACGGACAATATCCACCCGCCCTCGATGGCCTTCTCTTGGAGGTTTTTGGGTGGATGCATGCGCTGGACCGCTGGGTAAGACCTCTTTGTGCTTATTGGGATCTGCCTCCGGGAAGGCGATCGAATCCAATCCAGCAAAAGGATTGTGGCTCAACCCCTCCTGAACGGTGGTATCAATGCGCTTTTTTTTCTTTCCCATCCATCACCTTTCATCGGAGGTCCGATCACATGTCCAATGAGCCCCCCCGTAAAATACCGGGCAAAATCTTGAACATCCTCAAACCCCATCCCCATGAGCGCCGACCTCAGCGCATGAAGTATTTGCGGTCTCGATTGATCAGGATCGATGGGGAATCTTCATTCATGGCAGCGTCTTTGCCTGCCTTGTAGATGATACTCCAAACCGTCAGGGCCTTGTAAGCCTTGCCTTGACTGTCGTGATACTCACCCTTGCCCAACTTTTCCTTAATTTCCTTTCCGGTAATACTGTCGCCAGGCTCAAGCCCCAGCAGATCCTTGACCACGATATTCAGAAGATCACCATGCTTGGCATGATTGTAGGTCTGAGCCGGAGTTGATGAAGATCGCACCCGACCAGCAGACTTAGATTTGCCCTTGCCCTGTACTTTTTGATATTCGACCTCCCACTGAAGGACAAACTGACGATCCTCAAAGACGTCCGCTTGTTCACTCCTCAACCAGGAAGCAACTTCATCGGCACAGGCCTTTGCTTCTTTGGAGTGGTACTGATCTTTGGTGGAGACCTTAAAGAGCTTACTGGCTTTGACCACCAGCTTGAGAGCTTGTTCGTATTTGGGCCGCATCGCCTCTTCACCGTCCTGGATGGATTGTAACAATTGGCCTTTGATGTGATCCAATGCCTTGGCGGCAGGATCGCTGTCGACGGAGGCAGACAGTTCGCGGATGCGTTCTGGGAGCGTTTTGGAAATATCCATGATATCGATAAATGTCTCTGGGATTGAAATGGATCGTTTTTAAAGGAGCAGGCCCATGAAGCGGACGCCTCACAGAGTAGCTTCGAGCCGCGGAAAGTCTTCTAGCGTGGACGAAATGGCTTGTCGATGACTTTTCATTGACTGCGGTCTGAACCCGTCACGTTGCCCGGGCGCGAGATCAAGGGGCCTTCATCCGGGTATGCCACCCCTGCCAGGATTTTGCCATTTGAGTCACTTTTTCTGGATATTGTTTGGCAAGATCATTGGTTTCCGTGCGATCGTGCCCCATGTGATAGAGTTCCCAGTCAGGTCGATTTCTATCCCGCACCAATTTCCAAGGACCCGCCCGCACCGCCCGGGACCCACGATACTCCCACCAAAACACCCTGGAACCCGGCAGGGATTGTCCACTGAAGATGGGTGTTAAACTGACTCCCTCACACGGAATGATGGGTCGACCCCGATATTGAGTTGGATACGCACCTTGCGCCACTTCGAGGAAGGTCGGCATGAGGTCGATGATGTGGCATACTTGGGAGGAGACCGTATTGGGTGCGATTTGAGTTGGCCATCGAACGATCATGGGAGTCGCGATGCCTCCCTCATGCAGCCAGGTCTTGAACCGCCGAAAAGGTGTATTTTGGGCGAAAGCCCAGCCAGGCCCGCAAGTCATGTAAGAGTCACCCGATCCAGGCTGATGTTCCGGAAGATCTTGGGAATAGACTTCAGCACAGCCACCATTGTCGGAAAGAAACACCACCATGGTGTCTTGCTCTAACCCTGTTTCCGTGAGGGTCTGCAGGACTTTCCCTATGCCACGATCCATTCGATCGATCATTGCCGCATAAGCAGCCATTCTCTGACTCTGCCACGATGCATGGGTTTGATCTTTCCAGGGTTTCACTTCGGGGTCGCGCTCGGGCAGCCGCCACCCTGGGTCCACCAATCCCATGGAAATCTGTCGTTGATGCCGCTTGAGACGCAAACTTTCCCATCCCTCCTTGTAAACGCCCTGATAATCTTCCACGTCCTCAGCAAAGGCATGTAGCGGATAATGTGGAGCGGTAAAAGCAAGATGCATGAAAAAGGGTGCTTCGAGTTCGGCCATTTGACGAATCTGCTGACAAGCTCGCTCAGCAAAAGCATCCGTCGTATAAAAACCTGAAGGAAAGGTGGTGACGGGCTCTTCTCCATCCACGAATACCCTTACCCGGTGTCCCTTGAAATCGGGATCCGGCTTGGACGGGTCAAAATAGTGGCAGGCGCCATCCAAGAGGCCATAAAAATGGTCAAAGCCCCGATCCAAAGGCCGGAGTGGAAATTGACTCCCCAGGTGCCATTTGCCACTCATGGCTGTTTGATAACCCACCTTCTTCAAGGCCTCCGCCATGGTCACCATGGCCTCTCCAAGAAGGTGATCTCCCCCTTGGCGGGGATAGAGACCGGTCATCAGTGAGGCCCGCGTCGTCGTACATTTGGCATTGTTGTAGCAGTGAGTAAATCGCAGGCCCTCATGGGCCAGTTGGTTGAGGCAAGGAGTCTGAACCTCTCCGCCATAACAGCCCAGGTCCGACCATCCCATGTCATCGCACAAAATGAGAACAATATTGGGCTGCGTTCCACTGGAAACTTGTTGAGGACTGAGACATCCACAGCAAAGCATCACGATAAGCGACCAGAGGACCGATCGATTTTCTGAAACGACCCATTGTGTCTGTTGCATCAAGCCATAGAACGCCTCGATGGATAAAACTCAACCAAAAAGGTGCCTTCTTTTGACACTGCAGAGGGAATGCCGGATATTAATCATGTGCCGAGGGGCCAGCTAGTCTGCAAGCAACCGTCGCCCTCGAAGACAGCCAATGGAAAAGGAATCCAAAATGCCAATCACGGGAAGAGCATCTTTCCATGCCTCCTCTCGGAGAATGGTTGCTTCAGGTGCTTTTACATTGATCGAACTGCTGGTCGTCATAGCCATCATCGGGATCCTTGCAGGCATGCTTTTACCAGCTCTCTCCAAGGCCAAGGGAGCTGCCTACAAGGCCGCATGCCTCAACAACCACCGACAGCTGAACCTCGCATGGCTGACATATGCAGATGACCATCAGTCACTCGTTCCCAATGGTTACGTGGATACCATAGAGGACTTGGGAAGACAGCGTCCCTGGGTCTCCGGCAGCACTCATGTCAATCGTCAAGTCCATACGAATGCACAGATGCTTACCGACCCGCGTTATTCTGCCTTCGCTCATGGCGGATACATCACCTCCGCCCAGAGTTACAAGTGCCCGGCGGACAAGGGTACGACGTTTTTCATGGGCACCCATTACAGGGGAGTTCGCAGTTATTCGCTGAACCACTTCATGGCCTGGACCTACCCCGCCGCCGAGGGGTTTGATTCCGCATCCCACGGATATGCCAAAGCGGCTCATCTGGCGGGCATGAATGCCAGCCAGATTTTCACCTTTCTGGATGTCAATCGTGACAGTATTTGTTTTTCCGGCTTCGTCACTCGAATGGGAAACAGCAGCAGTTTTTTTCACATCCAAGGTGCCTACCATGGAGGGGGAGGCGTTGTGAGCTTTGCCGACGGACACGCCAGCCTGCAGCGTTGGCAGGATCAGCGGACGATTACCAACCGAACGATTCTCCACTTTGAATCCTCTCCTAACAACCCCGATTTACAATGGTTGCAGAATCACGCCACCGAGCGTCTTCCTGCAACCCCTCCGGCAAATCCCTAGCTAGCCGCTTCTCATTCACGGCAAAGGCGATGAATCTTCCCAGCGCTCCAAAGGCCGAGGGGGAAACCCTTTGGCTGACCGGAATGGACCCCCGCGCGTAAATGCAGAATACCACCTTTTTTGACCTGTATCGGTAACAAATCTTTTTCACCTACGAGGATCATGCTGGCCAATTGGCTGAGTATGGGTTTATGCCCCACAAGCATCAGGTTTCTGCATTCGCTCAACCATTGCGGCAAGCAAGCGTCCCAAAGGGGCTCTACCGCTTGATCGGCACACAGTGGATGACAGACTTCCGGTTCCGGAGAATCCGGCAGAGCCCTGGCAACAATACACCCTGTTTGATAGGCTCTGGGATACGGACTGAACAAAATCCGATGCGGACGGACTTGCAGTCCACGAAGACCTAGAAGCGTTTCCCTGAGGCGTTGTTCACCCTCTGCGGTGAGTCTCCTGGCACGATCTCCATCAAGACCCGTGTCACGAGCTTCTTCAGTCTTACCATGGCGCATGAGCCATCAATCATTCATGCTCCATGATCACGGAAAAAGCCGGAGTCTCTGACCACGAAATGGCTTCGTCGCCAAATTGGATTTGAACAAAATCCGGTGCCTTCTCCCCTCGCACCTGCCCTGCTTGCAGCAGCCACTGCTGCACAAAACGCGAGAGCGTTTTCCGGGATTGATCCCGGACTTGTGTCATCAGGTGCTCATCCGCCGCATACTGCACCAGGGTCGGGGTAAGCTGTTTTTCCATCTCATTCATTTTTTGACTCGCATTGAATCGGGCCCAACCGTTTTGAACCTTTTTTTCCATGTGTTGGGTTTGAATGGCTGGCGGCAAAGAGAGTCGCAATCGAGGAGCCATGACATGGCAAACCCCTTCCTTGATCTCCATTTGCCATGGGTCATCGAGGGAGACATAGTAGCGATAGATGACTGGCACCTTGATTTCGGCGACCGAGGTCCCAAGGGATAAGCGATCCCCAAGTATCATCAAGGTATCTTCATCGCGGAGCATTTCCTGACGCTCCACACTGGCCAGTTCAAGCCGACCAGAACCTGCATCGGTAATCATGGGCAGGGACGAGACAAACGACTGTGTCATGGAAACATGGGTCGCTTGATCCACGAGTTCCCCCAGTTCATTCAGCACTGCAGCGGGAACGCCCGCAGATTGCTCAACCCCTCGCTGTACTCCACGCGCCAACCACCATAACCCAACCATGACCGACGCACAGATCAGCCCGGCCAGCAAAAGCAATGTCATCGGCCAGCGGTAAGCAATCAGAAGTCGGGAGGTGGAGGGCTTGAAGGCCATGTCTGAGTGGATTATTCAAGTCAGCTGCTGTCAATGCAAGACACCTTGAGCAGCGTCTTCCTTAATCAAGGGTTGGGGTTGCCTGGGCACGAGCCCATCGACGCTGAGGATTGTCAGCCCAAAGACTTCCGACGGCCAAAAACAAGGGGAGGACCGCACTGAAGAGCAACGCTGGGCGATAGGAAGCCAGGACCTGTCCCGAAAAACCAAATATCAGTGGGCCTAGCCCACTGGCGATCACCATGGTCGACATGTTCACCCCACTGATCGCCCCCAGATGGGCTCTCCCGAAAAAGCGAGGCCAGACAATGCCCGAGAGACATACAAAACCACCTCCAGCGACCCCATTACCAACCACATAGGCCAGCACCCCAGACTCGGAGTTCAAGGCGTAAAGACCAGAAACTCCTGCCAGAGCACCGAGATTCATCACGAAAAGGAGACCTTTCAATCTGACTTTCGGGTTGATCCAACCAAAACAAAGGTTGGTCAGAACACTCACGGTAGCCATGGGAAGAAACAGACGAATCATGGCCTCCGGTTCAAATCCGAACTCATTCCCCATCGAGACAATGTGAAAAGTAAATGCGGTCGCAAACATGGCATAGAAAGCAAAAGAAAGATTGAAGACCCAAAAGGAGAAAGACCGGAGCGTTTGGGCAAGGTTCATGTCTTGGTGGATCCACATGTCCATCGGCACTGCTTTTGTTTCGGAAAAAAGCCTTCCATCCATGCACAATCCACTTTGCTCAGGGGCATCCCTGAAACACGCCCAAGCAATGGGCGCCATGATCACCAGCGTTGCCAGTGCAATGAATTGCCAGGCCACCTGGTATCCATACGATTCGACCAACAGGTTCATCCATCGCGGGGCCACCGCAAAGGAAAAGGAAACCACCAGACTGCTCAATGAGAAGGCCCAACCTCTGTTTCGGTCAAACCATCGTCCAATCGCATTGCGACATGCCATGGACAGGACACCCTGAGCAGAAAGTCGGATCAAAAAAAAGCCAACGGTGATGGCCAGGAAAGCAATCCAAGTGTGTCCTAGCCCGGGAATCCAATGCATCACTTTTTGAGCCACGTGGACCACCTCACTCAAAAACAAAAGGATGAGAAAAGACGACACAGTGGCCACAACACTCATTTTGCGCTCTCCCCAACGATCCATCCATCGCCCGATCATGGGCAGCATCACACCACTGAGCACAGTCCCCAGACAATAGGCCACACTCAATTGAACCCGAGAAAGTTGAAGCTCTTTCATGAGGATTTCGGTAAACACGCTGAAACCCATGGTTTGACCAGGAATACTGAAAACGGTTCCTAGAGTGGCGGCAAAGACAATCACCCATCCATAAAAGAAAGGAAACTTTTCCGGGCGCCAGGGAGTCGCTGGATGCCAGCAACGATCATGAAAGCGAGTAAGCATGGAATGAATCAGACCCATCAAGCGCACCACCAATGGTAGGAACACGGCAAAAGGCAAGTCAAATTCACCTCCTCGTCCTATCCACCAAGATATCGATCGATCACACCGCGATACTGAAGGGCCTCCATCAGATGGGGCGCTCGAATGTCGCTGGAAGCTTCCAGGTCGGCAATCGTGCGAGCCAGCCTGAGGAGTCGGTCGTAGACTCGACCACTGACCCCCCAATGGTCATAGGCTTTACGCATCAAGGCCTGCCCCTCGGCATCTAAAGGACAGAACGTCTTCAAGGCACTGCGACTCATCATGGCGTTACAGGAAATAACGCCTGCCTCGGGTTGAAACCGCTCCTCTTGGAATTGCCTCACCGTCATCACTCGCTGCCGCACGACCGACGAGGGCTCTCCCCTGCTTTCGTCCAGCAGCCGATCAAAGGGAATTTCTGGAACTTCCACCTGCATGTCTACCCGATCCAGAAGAGGCCCGGATATTTTTCCCAGGTAACGCCGAATTTCATGCGGCGTGGATTGGCTCTGATCCGGCATGGCGCCATCTGGGGTGGGATTCATGGCAGCCACCAGCATGAAACGACACGGGTAGGACACGGCACCGTTGACTCGGGAAATAAGAATCTCTCCCTCTTCGATGGGTTGTCTCAGGGCTTCCAAGGCCGATCGCCTGAATTCCGGAAGCTCATCGAGAAAAAGTACTCCATGATGAGCCAAGGAAATCTCTCCGGGTCTTGGGTAAATCCCCCCTCCTAAAAGACCTGCGTCACTCAAGGAATGATGTGGGTGCCGAAATGGGCGATGCTTGAGGAGCCCTTGACCAGACTTCAAATGCCCAGCAACGCTGTGAATTTGGGTTGCCTCAATGGCTTCTTGGCGAGTCATCGGTGGCAAAAGCCCCGGCAAGCATCGGGCCAACATGGATTTCCCTGTTCCTGGAGGGCCCATCAATAAAAGATGGTGACCACCGGCAGCGGCAATTTCAAGGGAGCGCCGAGCCGCAGGCTGCCCTTTGACCTCAGCCAAATCTCCTACCAACGCATCTTGGGAAGATGGTGACTGCCCCTGATGCAAACGTTCGATCGTAGTGGGTTTCCTCTGGCCGGAAAGCATTTCGGTCGCTTCGCGAAGATGATTCACAGGGAGGATTTCCAAGCCCTCTACCTGGGAAGCCTCCAGCGCATTCTTCGCTGGAATGAGCATGGTTTCACATCCGATATCGCGGGCCAACAAGGCCATCGACAACACCCCTTTGACCGGCCGAATCCGACCATCGAGTGCCAATTCCCCCAGAGACATGATCTTCTCATGGGATTTCGGATCCAGTTGCCGGCTTGCCGCAAGCACGCCCAAAGCCATGGGAAGGTCGAAACTGGGTCCCTCCTTTCGGACATCAGCTGGTGCCAGATTGATGGTCATGTGTCCTTTGGGCATGGCAAAACCGCACGTCTGGAGAGCGGTACTGACTCGATCGCGGGATTCTCGAATGGCCACATCCGGTAATCCGACGATCACCATGGAAGGCGTTCCGGTTCCGATGTGCACCTCAACGTCCACTTTCTGGGCGTGGATGCCATGGATCGAGGCAGAATAACAGGTTGCGAGAGGCATGATGGTTGTGTCTAAGGTTGATTCGGCAACCATACACACTCGCAATCAGGCAATCGTTGGTAGGGTGATATACCATAGAAACAAAGCTCCGAGCGATCAACGCAAAATAAGTCGTTGTTTTTGATGCCTTGCCCCTTATAAAGACCGACAGTGGCATCCCACACGACACATACCCTGAACGCTTCGACTCAATATTGCGCCGTATTTGGCCATCCTGTGGGACATTCCGCTTCGCCCGCCATGCAGAATGCGGGCTTGGATGAACTTGGGCTCAATTGGCGCTACCTGGCCTTTGACGTCCTTCCCGAACACCTTGTCTCAGCCTTGGAAGGCACACGAAGCATGAGGTATGTCGGATTGAATCTCACCGTACCGCATAAGCTACTAGCCTTGGAATGGGTGGACTTGCTCGACCAAAGCGCCAGAAAGTGGGGAGCCGTTAACACCGTCCGCTTTGAAGGGAAAGATCCGAATGAACAATGGGTTCCCTTAGGTCAGGCTGAAGACCCCAATGCCTTCCACACCATCCGAAGTGTGGGGTTCAATACTGACGCAGATGCCATTGCCACTTCCATTACCCAGGATCTGGGACTTTCCCTGAACAGATCGCACTGTGTTTTGCTGGGCGCAGGTGGCGCTGGGCGGGTTGCGGCTCTCAAACTAGCGGAAAGTGGTGTGGAGTCCCTTTACCTCATCAATCGAACAGCCAGCAAGGCCATGGCGATTGCAGAGGAGCTAAGAGGTAATTTTCCCGAGCTTAGGGTTGCCACGGATTATCCGAAAGCGGGTGATAAGATCGACTTGGTCCTGAACGCAACCTCACTGGGCCTCAAAGCAAACGATGCGCTCCCCTTCGATCCGGAAACCCTGAATCTGGAACAGGCCTCTCATGCTTACGACATGATTTACCAACCTACTCAAACGCCGTTTCTCAAAAAGGCCCATGAAGCCGGATGCCGCACATCCAATGGCCTTGGTATGTTGCTCTATCAGGGGGCAGCCGCCCTGGAAATCTGGACGGGCCAGGCTCCTCCCGTAGATACCATGAGAAAGGCCCTTTGCCGCCATCTGGACGCACAGTCCTGAGCCACGCTAAGACAACCCCTGCTGCTCGCATGACCCAACTCATGTCACTAGACGAATGGCGAGAATTGCCGGTTCACTTTTGGTCCGTCTGCTGGTTCATCCTTGGAAGCATGGTCGGAAGCTTTTTGAACGTTTGCGTGCACCGCATGCCTCTGGGAGTCAGCGGCGTCACCCCCCCTTCACACTGCCCCCGTTGCCAATATCGTATTCCATGGTATCTGAACCTGCCCATCCTTTCCTGGATATGGCTGAGAGGTCGTTGCCGCCAATGCCAGGAGCCCATTGCATTTCGATATGTCGCATTGGAGGCGCTGACAGGCAGCATGTTTGTTGCCTGCTGGTGGATCGTCGGGGCCCAATCCACGCCTCTTGCGATTGCCTATGCCACCATCCTTTCAGCCCTGCTGGTGGCCACGCTGATTGATTTTGAGCATTTCATCATCCCCGATGAGATCACTTTAGGAGGGATCTTGGCGGGGCTGACCTATGCGGTCATCTTCCCGGAGATTCACGGCTCGCAGGGACGTCTGGAGGCCTTCAAATGGAGCTTCATGGGAGCCACCGTCGGCTGGCTTTTAGTGTATGCAATCGTGCGCTTGGGAAAAGCCATGTTTGGAAAAATGGAAGTCCCTCTGACGGAGGAATCAAGGCTGATCTTCACTGAAACCGCCCTGGTGCTACCCCAGGAAACCATTCCCTATGAAGAGATCTTTTATCGGAAGTCGGATCACATTGATTTAGAAGCCAGTCGCTTAGAATTGGTCGACCGCTGTTACGCCGGAGTACATTTCAAGTTATCCCCCGCTCGGCTCGAGATTGATGGTGAGCGTTTCAACCCAGAGGAAATCGAACACATGGAGGCCTGGTGTTCCTCCATCACGCTCCCTCGGGAAGCAATGGGTTTTGGGGATGTCAAATTCATGTCCGCCATTGGGGCCTTTCTGGGTTGGCAATCGACTTTTTTTTCCCTGATGGTGAGCTCGATGATTGGGGCGGTCGTTGGAATCCTTCTGATTTGCATTGGAAAGAGAGAATGGTCCAGCAGGCTGCCCTTTGGGCCCTATATTGCCCTTGCAGCCGTTCTTTGGATGCTCCTGCCGAACCCCCTCAAGGACCAATGGAAGGAACAGCTCAATGTTCTTCTCTTGCCGTTTGAAAATTGGCTTTCCTGAACCTGGCCGGACTTTTTGATGACCAAGCTGGCCCCCCAGTGAAAAGAAGGATACGATTTCGTATAGAGTGGACAGCGAAATCCCCCCAAAAAACCGGACGGCATGCTCTCTGACCTCAAACATTCAGCCTACGGCACAGGCTGGCGAGAATCCCCATGGCGCTACCTCTTCACCTTGGTGGCGGCCTGCGTCGCACTCGTTTCATCCTTCCACCTCAAAGGGACCACCGTTTCAGACCACTCCAAAGCCATGGATCTCATCCGTGAGCACTGTCTTCCTTGTCATCATGCCGACAAGGCCAAAGGAGGGCTGATCATGGAAAGCAGGCAATACCTTCTCGAAGGAAGCGATTCTGGCCCCGTGGTGATCCCCGGAAACCCTTCCGAAAGCTTTTTACTGGCAACCCTTCCGGCGGAAAGTGAATCCCACATGCCTCCCGAAGGCCAGTTGAGCAACGAAGCTATCACAAAACTCTCGCAGTGGATTGCTGAAGGCATGCCATGGGATGAGCAACGATTGCGGGCCACGGAGTCAAAACAGGCTGCATCCTGGTTTCTGGAGCCATTACCCAAGGATTACCATCCGGTTCTTTCCATGGCACTGGCATCAGAGCATTCCACAATGATCACCTCCCTGGGATCGGATTTGGCCATCGTGGAACTGGACAAGGAAAATCCAAGCATGCAGCGCCTCATCACCCCTCACAAGGATGCCATACGCTCTCTGGCAGTGGACAGGGACCGCCATCAGTGGATCACTGGCGGCTTTGGACGCATGCTTTTCTGGGATGCTCACACCGGCGAAGTACTGGATGAAATCACCGATGGACTGCTGGGGCGCATCACGCAGCTGATGATCAGTCATGATCAAACACGTTTGATCGCCTGCGAAAGCTTGCCGGGATGGTCTGGGAACATGCATCTCTTTGATTTGGAGAGGCGGGTTCCATTGTTCACCTGGGAGGCACACAAGGATGAGATATTCGACTGTGTGGAGACAGGGGACGGTAGTTATTGGATCACTGCCTCAGCCGATCATACTATCAAGCTATGGGAATCGGACACGTACCGCGAGCATGATTGGCTGGAAGGTCATACGGCCCCAGTCATGGCCCTGGCCATCCATGGAGATGAGGGGCTATGGATCAGCGCTGGCAATGATCGAACCATCAAAGTGTGGGAGCGTTCTTCTGCAGAGCGCCTTTATGATCTTGGTCGAAATCATGCCTACAGTTTGGTGGACCTTGCCTGGGACAAGGCATCCTCCCGACTTTACGCCATCAATCAGAGGGGCGACTTCTATCGATACAGCGAACTGCAGGCACATTCGGGGGCTCAGTCTTCCAACACAGGTAGAGAAAAAGTGCTGCATCGCATGCGGCAACCCGCTTCGAGCCTGATGATTTGGCCTGAAGCCCAGTATGCCATTATCGGAACTTTCTCTGGAGCACTTCACGCCTTCACTCTGGATGGAGAAAAACGTTGGGAACTTCCTTTGTTTCCCGAACCCGTAGCCCCGGCTCCAGCAGATTAAATCCATCATCGACAGGCTGCAGGGTTGTCGTTATGAAACTTTCATGAAGATTCTGTGCCTCAGTGGCCCCAACTTGAACATGCTAGGCCTCCGCGAGCCGGGCATTTATGGAGCCAGCAGTTTGGAGGACATCCATCAATCGCTTCAGGATCAAGCTGCAGCAGATGAGATGTCCATCGATTGCCGGCAATCCAATCATGAAGGCGAATTGGTCACCTGGATCCAGCAGGCCAGAGGAAATTTCGATGCCATCATCCTCAATGCGGGGGCCTACACCCATACAAGTATCGCCCTCCGTGATGCAATTTCAGCAGCTGAGCTGCCCACGGTTGAGGTGCATCTTTCGAATATCCATGCTCGAGAAGCCTTTCGTCACACTTCCATGATCGCGAGCGTATGCGCTGGTCAAATCGCCGGGTTTGGTTCCCACAGTTACCGCTTGGCCCTGGAAGCATGCAAAGACCTCAAGGCTTAAGAAAGTCCGACCGCCAACAAATGACAACTGATTCAAGACCCAAACATTCACAATGAAGACATCCCTTCTTAAAAACCGTTCGATGGCCGAGCCCGCTCTTTGGGCGTGGTTCCTTCTCATTGCGACTTTTGCGCTTCATGCGGCGGACCGCCAAGCACCTGTCAAGGTCATGAGTTTCAACATCCGCTACGGCGCCGCCAACGATGGCGAAAACAGCTGGAAGCATCGGGATTATTTGGTCTTGGAAACGATACAGAACGCCCGTCCTGACCTGATCGGCTACCAGGAGGTCCTGAAATTTCAGGCAGAGTTCCTCCAGAAAAATCTAAAAGGTTACGGTTTCCACGGCGTGGGGCGCGATGATGGTCAGGAGAAGGGAGAATACGTTCCCCTTATGTGGCGACAGGAGCGTTTTGAATTACTGGACTCGGGTCATTTCTGGTTGAGCGAAACACCCGAGATACCTGGAAGCGTGAGTTGGGATTCATCCCTGACACGCATGCTCTCATGGGTACTGCTCAAGGAAACATCACCCAGCGGAAGGGAGTTCATCTTTGCCAACACCCACTTCGATCATCGAGGAACTCAGGCCAGACTCGAGTCTGCCAAATTGATTCGGAAGAGGGCGAACACGATCATGGACCAATACCCTGTCATTCTCACAGGAGACTTCAACACAACCGAGGAAGGAGATCCCTACGCCGCTCTTTGCAAGAAAACCCAACCGCAAGGAACTCCCCTGATCGATGCCTATCGAGTGATTCATCCCGCGCCCATGGATGACGAAGCTTCCTTTTCCCGTTGGGTCGGACACCGAGCCGGCAAACGCATTGATTGGATCCTTCACTCCAACGATTTTGTGACGCTCCATGCAAACATCAATTACACCCAGGAGGGAGGGCGCTATCCTTCAGACCATTATCCGGTCGAGGCTACCTTGCGCCTCAAGTAATGCATGACCGACAAGGGATGGTCCACACACCCCGAACGAGGGTGTATCCAGCATGAGTCAAGATCTCCAAATCAGCCAAAAAGTCATCGACACTTATGATCAGGCCCTGCGCCCGATCGCCGAGAAACTCTCCTTTGAGCTCCCTGTCCAGGCAAGAGAACCAGCCGGTTTCCCAAGTGTTCTGTGCCTGGGGAATCACTCATCGGGCAAGTCGTCCTTCATCAACCATCTGCTGGGAGAAGACATCCAGAAGACAGGGTTGGCGCCGACCGATGATGGCTTCACCATTATCACCCATGGATCGCAGAGAGAATCCCTGGATGGCCATACCGTAACCAGTCATCCGGCCCTCCCCTGGAAAAACCTCGAACGCTTGGGGCCCGCCTTTCTGAATCGACTCAAACTCAAAACCATCCCCAATCAGCTGCTCACATCCTTCGCCTTAATCGACAGCCCAGGAATGATTGATGCGATTGGGGCAGCAAACACTAGAGAATACGACTTTGCTGCTGGTGTAAGATTCTTCGCAGAAAAAGCCGACTTGATTCTGTTTTTTTTCGACCCCGACAAACCCGGCACCACCGCCGAAACCATCGGTATTCTTACTCAGACGCTGGCAGGCTTGGAATACAAGTTACTCATCATTCTGAACAAGGTGGACCTTTTTCAAAACATTCGGGATTTCGCTCGAACTTATGGCACGTTGAGCTGGAACCTTTCCAAGGCCATCCGAACCAAAGATATCCCGCACATTTACAACATCTACCTCCCCGAACAACGCACACAAGAAACCCTTCATGGAAGTCTGGGCATTCCTCTCAATGATTTTGATCAGTCTCGAGAGGAAGTCATCCAGGAAATCCATCGCACACCCACCCGCCGCGCAGACAACCTGGTCAGTGATCTCCTTCAGGCCACCAAGAAATTGATCCTGCATGCCAAGCTCTGCAGCACGGTGAAACTGGAATACCGCAAGCTTCAGTTCAAATGGGGATTCATCAGTCTGTCCATTCTCCTGGCCGGGGTGCTTGCCACGTGGGGAGCCACACAAACGTGGCCTGGCTGGGAGGTCACTGCCGGCGTAGGGACAGCAGGCCTGCTTGCCACCATCGCCGCCTGGGCTTACGGCAAATGGCTTCGAAAACAATTCACATCCAAATTGGAGGAATGGGCATTTCTGGACACCCTCTATGCGGACACCTTTCGCCATGAACTGGCATTGCAAGATCGGGGCGATTTACAAGCTATGTGGGCCGGCATGCGGTCGACCACGCGGAAAACCTTCACGATCCTACCTCCAAAGCGCATTCCCAACTTATTTTCCCTGAGGCGATCCATTCGTCGTATGGAATCCCTCCTGGAGCGCGAAATCCCCAAACTCAGAAGACAAATCTCCCCGCATCCTCCGATGGACGATCCGGCTTGAGCTTTTGGGCACGGTCCACCCATCGACACGGTGAGACTGACTTCCTGGTGATCTCATTGGTTTAGGCTCCGCGCCTGCCTTGGGAAAGCTCGGGGGAGGGATCCAGCAACCGCTAGGTTCGCGATGGTTGAACCGACCCTTTCAACCCCTCCCAACTCGCAAGCCATTAAAGAGTTGCAGCCCAAAACAGCGACTCTTAGTGTATCCCCCATCGCCACTCAACCATTGAACGACTTTATGAAACCGAACCGACTTTCGCTCCTCGTGCCTTTCCTGGCCCTCCTGCTGGCCCTTTTCTCATCGACCCTCAAGGCAGGAGAGTGGGAAACTCTTTTCGATGGCCATTCCACTGATGCTTTCCGAGCCTATCAAAAGGATCTTTTCCCATCGCAGGCTTGGAACGTGATCGATGGAACCCTTCGCACCAATCCAAAGGCAACCCCGGTAGACCTCATCACCAAAAAAACATATCAAAGCTTCGAATTGGTCTTCGATTGGATCGCCACCCAAGGAGCCAACAGTGGCGTGATTTACCGAGTGAGCGAAGAAGGGAGTCAGCCTTGGCACACCGGCCTTGAATACCAGATTCTGGACAGTAAGCATGCCGGAAATCAGGACGGGGGTGCCCCTCACAGCGTCGCAGATCTCTATGACCTGATTCATGCAAAAGGTGTTTCCCTGAATCCAGCCGGCAAGATCAACCAGTCCAGGATCGTTCTATCAGGGAACCATGTCGAACACTGGCTCAACGGGCAAAAAGTCGTTGCCTGCGCGCTGGATAGCTTCGGGGTGGATCAATTGATTGCGAAGAGCAAATTTGCGGAACATGACCGGTTTGCCAAAAACAAG
>Ga0181585_10002181_pt1 | contig 17379 bp, 10 predicted proteins | sample 071ome_29_FD_132469 | JGI IMG/M metagenome (GOLD analysis project Ga0181585, IMG submission 132469) | Coastal salt marsh microbial communities from the Groves Creek Marsh, Skidaway Island, Georgia - 071407BT metaG (megahit assembly) | ecosystem: Environmental > Aquatic > Marine > Intertidal... | reverse complement strand
TACCTCAATATCATTTAGACAAATTTCTAAAGTTTTATTTATATCACAATTCTCAGTTTCAATTTCTTCTAAACAATTCTTTAATGAAAGTTCATAATTGTTTTTAATTATTTGCCATTCTGGAGAATAAACTAAATAACTATCTTCTTTAATTCTTTCTAAAAACTCATTATATTGTGCTTCCGCTTCTGCAAATGCTTGTTGTAATGTTGTCTTACCATCATTTTGTAATGGTGTTTCTACAATAGAATAAGTTATATCCAAACAATCGTCTATTGGTTGGTAGGTATTATTATCTTCATTATAGGTTATTTGTGTTGTAAATGCTGATGTTGCACCTGTAGGCATTGTATTAAAAATACCATAATTATAATTTACGAAATAATTTTCTAATAAAGTATCTGCAGTTATAACTACTGTAGGTTCATTATCGAAATTAGGTATAAAACATCTACTAAAGTATTGTAAATATTCACTTCCACCATCATAAGGACCAACGTGTGGGTTATTACCGTTTAAAACTGTTAACGAATTATTCCCATATGTATTTCTATACCACCCACCAGCTTTTTGGAAATACATATCAGTCACACCATTCTCAACTATTTCTCCTGTTTCAGGATCAATAAAATTAGACACTACTAAATCTCCGTTAAGTGGAGGTTGTGGATAACCATTACTATCGTAAGGTATATTAGATAAGTCAACTTCACCTGTGTAGATATATAATAACCTTTTAATTTCTTCTATGTCTAATGGTTTATCTAAAACTACAACATACTCATTAAAGTTTACTAAAGACTCAGGTGCCCCAATAAACCTAAATAAGAATTCTACCGCCTTTCTACTACCTTTACTTTTCCATAACCAAGCAATGTTAAGTATAAGTCTTCTATATAATTCTACATCTATTTGTTGTTGTGTTAGATTAGTTGACGTACCACTAAATTCTCCTCCACCATTACTAGGTAAGTATAATTTACCTAAAGACGCATCACTTATAAAATTAATAGGCTCCAAACCTAACATATAAGACAAGTCTTTTACTAAAGAATCAGGGATATTATTTCTTTTGTTATATGTTACAACATGTGCAAATTTAATACCATTAATATATTTTTTAACATAGTCAAACTCAACACCATAAATTCTTAATAATTTTGTCGCCTTTTCACCATTTAAAGTTAAGTCATCACCATCCCCTCTAGGTACTGTGTCAAAACTATTAATTACTTCCGCAGTATATTTTCTAACAATAGTATCTGTTTTAGTTTCGTCTAAGTTTTCTGCAAATTTATTTATTTTATCTAAATAAGCGACATAAAAACTATCAAAGAAATTTAAATTATAACCGTCTTCTAATATAGGAAAATCGTATATATCTTTACTAGTGAGTATCACACCATCATCAGTAAATTTAGTACCAATAATCTCTGATCGATATTTAGGGTATATATCCCTATTTAAAATATTTCTTTGTAAATCATTTAATCCAGTAAAAAACTTTTCTTGTTCTGATTCATTTGGTTTTATAAAATAAGGTATAGACGCATCAATCTCATTAGATAAAAATGATATTTGTGGTATAATTATCCCAGTTAATTCAGGAAATGGATTTCCCTCAACTACTAAAGTTACCTCAGAATTGGTTTGTTGTGTTGACGCAGAAAACCCTTTTATATTTTTTACAATACCATTATGTTCTATAACATAAGAACTATACTTTAGTGTTAAATTTCTTAATGGGTTTTCTCTATTTTCTGTTGGGGTGTATTTGGCATCTATAGTATATTTTATATTATATGGGTTAACAAAAAAGTTACTATTAACTTTAAATGTTGACTCATCTGCCGCAATATCATACACATATTCTGTAATATTATTACCCGTAACACTACCAACTTTATTGTCAACGTAAATTGCTGCCGGCCATTTTTCTTCGATATCTATTAAAGATGCTCTAACTAATTCTCTCGCAGATCCATACCAAATATATGTAAGTGGATTAGTTAAATCTAAATTTAATTTTGTTTTTACATTTTTTTGTATTTCAGATTGTACGTTATCTGAATCGTCAATATCGTCTAAAGTATAAAATTTAGATTTTGTACCTTGTGTAAATAAAACATCTGGTTTAGGATCTAAATTTACTGATATTGCAAAATTACCATTAGTAAATAAAGTAGTCCCCCCATCACTTGTTAGTTGGAACCCTACTAAGTCAGGACTAAAATTACGATACTCAATGTTATCATTAAAGAATATCCTTTTAGCGTATCCCGAAACCTTTATTCTATTATTGTTTGCCATTTACGTTTTAAAAATTAGTTATATCATCAAAATCTTTTGTTGGGTCAATAGTAAACTTCTGTTCCCTAACTTCATACAATGGTTTACCTGTAAACTGATCTTTAACTTCATATAAGTTGTATTGTCTGTATATTTGGTTTCCAAAGTTGTATATAGTATAAATACCGTCTTCTAAAGATTTTGTTTGGTTTGAGAACAATGCGTATGCTAAAGTTTCATCATCGAACTCAACCATCTCTATTTCTAACATAACTGGATCAAAAAACGTGTTTGTTATAATAACATCTTGTTGTGGGTTACCAATGAATGGTACCGCATTAGGTTTAATTGCGGGTGCGGAAGAAGGTGACACAGTACAAAATACACTTGTTGAGTTATTATTGAATGTGTATGCCACAGAAGCATTAGAGTTACCTTGACTTTGTGTAACTGGCAAAGCTCTATTGTTTGAGGTTATTATCCTAAATAAATTTTGTATCTTATCTTGTCCTGTACCCGATTGTTCTTTTAAATATTCTACTCTATATCCCACTAAATTACCATTTTCAAACCTATTTTGAAATTCTAATGGAATCTGATTTATGTCAAAAACAATTCCTTTAACATCTTGATTATCTATCAAAACGCTACAATCTTGTATTGTTGTCCTTATTTGTTTCGGTCTAATTATTATATTATAAAACCCTTTTGTACCAAAAACTGTTGTGGGTAGTTTTAAAGTATATAAACCACCAAAAATTTCAGACACATTATTAGGGTCACTAGCAGGTATTAAAACTTGTGATGGGTCTAGTGGGAATAACTCAACACTTGTTATTGATTCTCTGTTAGGTGTATAACTATAAAATATCTCTACATCTTCTACTGATACATCTGCTGGTCTTATTGTTCCGTAATTTCCTGTTGCCATAACTTTTGTTTTAAATTCTTATAAATCCACCTCTATTTGTGTCAATATCATTAGTTGTTTTTATTTCTGATAATATCGCATGTCTTTCAAATATATCTGCAATACCTCTATTAATAAATACTACACTCTCAACTTCTGGTTTAAAAACAACACCTAAATATTCTTCTTTTTTTGTTGTTGCACTTAATGAGGTATTAAAATTGTTCCAACCACTATTAAGTACTTTAAAACTTGTTGTGTTGTATGTTATATTTTTACCATATTCATCGGTGGTTTGTGAGTATTCATTTTTAAATGTGGTATATTCAACACCAGTATTTGGTATGTTGTTGGTGTTCGCACCTATTTTATATTTTGTCGATTCACCATTTTCTTCTAAAACACCATTAAATGTTTTTTGTGGGTTGTCTGACGTATTTAAATTAGGTACATATACATCTTTATTATTTATTTTTCTATAGGATTTAACTTGTTTTAGTAAAGAATCGTCTGTATATCCTGTCACCGTATTGGGTGGTGAGTAATAAAAATTGACAGGTGCCCCAGCTAATCTACCATACTCAAAAGAATTAAACCCTATAGGTTTATTGGTTAGTGTTTCTGTTGATGCGGTGTATGGTTCGTCAGTAAAAATACCCATATCATCAAATTTATGTGTTAAAAATAAATCTACATTTATTGTGTTAAGTATTTTCTGACCAAAAACATTTAAAATAAAATTACCTTCTTTATCTATTTTATATTCGGGTATTGTACCATAATAATATTTAGGGTTACTAGTGTCAATAACTGTCTTTCCATCAGAATCTGTAGTTAAAACACTTTTAGGTATACTTCTTACAGTAAAATTTTCTAAATTTATTTTTTTTCTAATATACTTCATAACTTATCTATAAATATATTATATTGTAGTTTGCCAAAATGTTAGTGTAGGTATTCCACCACCACTAGGATTTAGGTTTACACCACTAGGTACTTGTAATTGTTTAGTGTTTGGTACAAATTTGTATTTATAAACACCATTATCATTTTTTAAAATTATTTTTAAATATAAAATACCATTTTCTCCTTCTATATTAGTTAAAGTAATATTATTTGGATCAAATTGTTTTGAGGGTGCTAATTCATACACTCTACCATTTAAAGCGTTATTAAATTGTACCACACCATATACAATATACTCTTGATTAGGTGCGTTATCAACTAAATCCTTAAACCAATATATATGGAATCCCTCATGTATTTCTTCTGGTTGTGTTACAGGATCACCGAGTATAAAACTTATAGGACATTCATCAACAGGTAAAACAAAACCAAATTCGTTTTCTTGTTCTATACCAACTTGTGTGAATATATCTGCAAAAGATAGTAATTCATTCTGTCCACTATTGGGGTTGTCATATAATGCAAACCTTATGAAACTGTTGATGAATCTATTTGATCTACAAAATACATCATCAAAAGTAAAACCAATGTCTGAATAAACACCAGGCTCTGCTCCACTACCTCTATGTTGTGGTGAACCTAAATTTATACTAACTGGGGTATAAAAATTAAGATTAATTTTAAATTTATCAATAATTTCCCAATTATCTCCTCTAGCAGGTTTAAATATTACTTTTTTATAATCTACTATTGGGTTTATTGCATTTTCTACTTCATCTTTTACGAATTTATCCTCTATTAACTCAGCATTATCAACAGGGAAAAAATTAGTTTTTAATGCAATATCTATAGTAGTACCACTACCTATATTATCTAATAATATTTTTCTTTTATCAACAAACATCGTCTAATTTATTTTGTTCTAATAATGAAAAGTCTATACAACTACCACCAATATCTCTTTTACCTAATTCATATTCACCAACATAATCTGCCAATGTAACTTCTAAATTTAAATCTGCAACACCATTATAATTTACCAAATTTAATATACCATCTGGTGAACTATTAACTAAGGAATTGACTAAATCCCCATCCTGAAAATTATATTTCAGAAATGTTGTATCACTTATTAATGATAAAAATTTATTTTGTTGTACGTTACCACTATCAGACGCACCTAAAGTTATATCCTCAGAAATTAATATAAATTCACAAGGTGGATCTTGTCTTTGAAAATAAAATCTTTTATCTAAATAGATGTAATGTGCACCACTTTCAAAAGGGTAATCTACACCACCACCTGAATTATCTATAAAACCTATATCTAACAAATCTCTCCATTTATAAACGTTTGGTGCTATCTGTGTTGCATAATCTGGTATCTGGAATGATTTTCTTAATTCTTCTATTTCGGATAATGTAGTAATATTAAATTTATTTATAATAGATTGTAAATTTACAACAGGATTTATATAGTTTGCAAATTCTCTTATTTGTATTAAATTAAATGGTGAGTAAATATATCCTTCATTTTTATTTTCTTTATTAGAATCAATAGAATTTAAATATTCCCTATATATTGTATTAACCCTATGATAAACACTCTCCAATCTACGCTCAATTAAAGTATTTTCATTGTATTCTACAATGTCACCATCAAAATCAGTATCAGATTCATCTATATTTTCAAAATACTCAGAACTAACGTAATTAGGGTCTTTATACGATCTTATATTATAGTTTATTTCTACATCATTCTCTAAATCATAACCCGCAGAAATTTTCGTCCAAAATCTAGTACTTCCGTCAGGGTTAGTAGTAATCGTACTACTTAAGTTAGAATTATTAATAACATTATTCCAATATTGAGTGTTTATTGATGTTGCATCACTATCTCTATCATTTTTAACTATAGTTAAATATAATTCACTTATTGGTCTACCTAAATTATCTGTTAAGTTTTTGACATCTATATCCGTTTTAAAATTAAATGCGGCAACATCATCATTATAATATGTAACACCATACGCCGCAGGATATAAATCATAATCTTTATAATCTACTGTAATCGATTTAAATTTTCTAACATAATATTGTGAAGGTTTATCTTTAACTACTCTTTTAACTGTAGAAGTACCTTTAGTGAAATTGATGTCTGACGGATTAACATCTATAACAAAAGTTCTTAACTTCTTATTATTTGTTACATTACCTAATTTAAACACTCTATAAAACTTTGTCGTTAAATTTAATGTATTAGGTGAAGTCAAATCAATAAAATTTATTAATTGTATTCTATCTCCCTCAGATAGTCCATGATTCATTGCGGTTCTAAATCCAGTATATAGTCTTCCGTTTAATTCTATTGAAAACTTCTCTATAATCGGTATACCGTCTTTAATTGTGACACCTGCATTATTTTTTACCAATTTAATATCATCTCTACTATCAAAAGGGTATGTAATCTTTAACAAATAATTTTGTTTACCATCACTATCTAACATTCTAAGTCTATCGTATCCAGGATCAAATGGGAAAAAATCACATAATGCACTTTTATTGTCATTAAATTGTAATGCGTCTTCATTAGGTTCATCATTATAATAACCTATCCACCCATCTTTTTCAAACACACCCGCACTTAAAATTTTTTTAGCCTTTATTTCATTGTTTTGATCCTCATAAATTTTAACGTTTTCATTAAATATTGTATTACTTATAATCGGTTTTATTACACCATAAAATCTGTAAAGTGAACTTTCTTTTCTTTCCTTTAGAAATTGTTCGTATTGATCAACAGTAGTATCAATATCATTTAAAGGTAATGGTTTATTAGAATTCTCTAAACCTAATTGCACTTGTGTTGTGACATTTACATTATCTGGTAACCTTTGACTATTTAATAATATTTTATTTGTTTTTTCCACTATCTATAAATATTTTATTTTTAAGTTACAGTAAGTGTTACATTAAACTCACTTCTATAATAAGGTGAAAGTTCAATAACACCATTATATGTACCTACACTATTAATGGTTTCGTTCACCGTAACTTGTGAAGGTGCACCTGCACCATTACCATCAATACCAACACTACAAGGTCCACATATACTATTATTTATCGGACCACCATTACCATCATCTATTCTTAAATTAACAAATAATTGTTGACTTCCATATGTACTAGCCGCAGCATAACACCCTGAATCACTACCAGGTCCACCACCAATACCACCATACAAATCTAAATTAATAGTGGCTGGTACCGAATTAACTTCTAATGTAAAATTAATGACTTTTGTTGGTGTTATTGACCCTGTTGTTCCTACACAAGGGGCATATGTAATAGGAATTGATGATACGTTTGGATAAATGAGTCCATTTTCTTGATAGGAAAGTGTGTAAGGGGGTGTATTGTTATTACCTGTACCTGATGACCCTGTACCTGATGATCCTGTACCACTAGTCCCAACATTACCACCTGTTGTTGCACCTCCACCTGAACCTGTTCCACTACCACCCGTCCCAGAACCTCCTGAACCACCTGACGGATTGTTATTACCTTGTGAACCACCACCTGTGGTATTAGTATTTTGTTGTACCACACCAACAGGAATGGTTTCTATTAACGTCTCACCTAAACAAGTTTTATATACTGCGAAATTGTTTTCATCTGTGTTATTAATTCCAGGTACATTATTAATAGTTTCATCAACACTTTCATTAGATGCACCTAAACCTTGTAATGTAATTGCATTTATCTTATCTGCAAAGAATTTACCAACTGTCTTATGTAACGCAGTTTTACCTGGTACTAAACCAAAATATAAATGGTATGGTGTCTGAGAACGATTAAATCTAATACCTTTATATCCTGGTTCTGAATTATCATCATCGGTTGCATCATCTATTAATGGTTGTGTAGGGGGTACACCAAAATTTATTGTTTCAAAATCAACACTACCATTAGGATAGTTAATAAATTCTGCGGTTACACCAGGTGCTAATCCATAAAAATAATCAGGATTTTGATTTTCTCTTTTATACCCACAAGCATCTCCTGTTATAAAAGGATCACTATCATTAAATTCTGATAATACTATTCCACCACCATCAGGAATTTCGTAATATGTTTTATTACCCGCTAATCCATCAACTAAAGTCATTTCGGTATAAGTATTATACGCGTTATCAGTATCTATACCACCAGGTCTTGTGTGGTGGAAACTTCTATCTGACTTATAACCATTAAACCTTCTACAAAAATATTCTCTAATGTCTGCATCATGATCAAAACGAACAAAACAATTACCTATTTCAATTCCAATATCATTTTTATCTATCATCTCAACACCAATTTGGGATTGATTAACTGCTGCTAGTGTGTTTGCACAAACAACACTAAAACAACTAAACTCAACATATGCTCTAAGGTTTAGTGATGAATCTTTTTTGTCTTCTAATTTATTTATTGTAATTAGTCTTCCATCATCTCCACTAGGAACTCCATCGGCACCTTCATAAGTATTGTTAACATTACCACCTTTATATTTAAACTCTTCAGTACTTACTTGAAATGTTGTTGGTTCTAACTGATCCATAATAAATGGTACATCATCTATATCACAATAAACCATACTACCTAATTCCATAATGGTTGTAGGTATTAAAAGATTCGCTTTATATTCGTCACTATTTTCTTTTAAGTCGTTTGGTGGTATATACGGTGTGTAATATATTTCCCCATCGTACCAAGTAATTAAACCATGTTCGATTATTGGGTCACCATAGTTATCATATTCTATAGGTCTGTTTTTACAAGGTGCAACACCATTACTACCACAAGAAGGGTTACAATCATAATCTGGACAAAAAGTACCAAAGGGGATACAATCCGGATCATCTTCATACGCCGTACTTTGATCTTGCACTTCACCATCATTAGTTCCAAAAACCTCTGAATTTTCTATTTCAATATTTTCATTACCTAAACAATCTAATTCTTCCTTAAAGAATTCTTTTCTCTCTATCATTCTAGTGTCATCACAAATATTTCTGTGATGTCCATGCCCACCTACATTTTCCCAAGTAGATAATCCCGTTGTTGGGTCTTCACTTTCCACATATTCGGGTTTTCCATGTTCTGTAGGAACATCTCTATCTTTAACCAAATCTATATTTGAGTTAATCCCATTAAAAACACTTTCTAATTCAGAAAATTCATTAAACTTTATCACACAACCATCTTGAGAACTTGTTTTCCCATTGAAGGTTATTTCTTGTACCGCTAAATTTAAGTTATCAGTTTCATCATCATTTTCTGGTGTACCATACCACTCAGTAACACGTTTACCTTTTATCTTTGCAGTACAACCACCAATTGTTATTGTTGGGTTAGTAAATAATAAATTTGGTATTTTAATTCTCCATTGTTTATATGTTGGGTTACCTTGAAAATTATTTGTTAGGTTACCATTTTGTCTTATTCTACATTCGAAATCACAAAATTTATCCTTTTTAATTTGACCAAATTTTCTTTTATTTTTCTTTAATTTATATTTTCTTTTTATTAGTGGGAAATATAATGTACCACCCACCCAATCATTGTAGAAATCAAACTTTAACATCCTTAAGAAAGTCGCCACTGGTTCTAATACACAAGAAACCCAATCTTTTATAACTGGTGTTTGTAACCCACCACAGTTGACACAAGAAAATGGTACTACATAGACTTGATTACACAATGCAGGTGCGAAGGGTGTGGGTATTAAAGTTACAACCCTAGTTAAATCTTCTTCCGCACACCTTAATGGTATCAGTGGTATTTTAACACAACAATCACCACAACATTGTGGGCATATAGGAATACCCTCTGATATTTGTTTTTCTATTCTATCATTAGAGGGACACCCATAGTTCCTACTTGGTGATGGACATGAGGTACAATTATTTTCTGCGTTGAGATTTCCGCAACAATTAAGACAACAACTATGAGTTTGACCATTTTCGGGACATAGTGGTTTACATCTTTTACACAATAAATCAGAAAATAAACATTTCCATCTAATATATAATCTCAACGAAAATTCTGCCCTTTTAGAACCTGAAGTGTTACACTTACATCTACCACACCCTGTACCACATCCTGGATTACAAGGTGGCGAACCAGTACATCCTGCGGCTGAAGATCCTATGTCTGAGTTATTACAGTCATTTGCGAATGATGCATATGTCGAACAACACGAATCTTTATAATCTTGACTACAAGTTCCACACCCAGCAATTCTAAAACAATAGTATAAAGCTATCCTTAATCCAACAGGTATCTTAAATTGACATATCTGTGTAACCAACCCATTTATAATATTTAAAATACCATTAATTATACCAACGATATGACCAAAAACTGATAGTAAAATACATAAAATAGTGTATATTGGATTAATGTTTGTGTCAAATCTATTAGAAGGGAATTTATTAACCCCTTCTGCGTTAACTATGTCTTTAATACCAATAAATCCTCTTGCCTCATCACTTCGGGCTTTTTGCATTCTACCAATATATTGTTTAACCGTATAAACCTTTTTCCATCTAAAAGGGTAAAACTCCTCTAAATAGTTATATTGATTTCTTAAGTCGTCCTCATAAACTGTTCCATCAGTAATAGTGGATAATTGTTCGTTTATAGTAAACAATTGACTATTTTCTAAGTCTTTTGGTGAAAACTCATCGAATACAAAGTTATTATTAGTATTAGGGACTAAGAATTTCGCTCTTTGTCTAAGTCTTTTATCATTAGACGTTGCATCCATAGATATTCTAAACCTAAAATCCGCTTCAGTTGCAATACCTTTTATTCCATCAGGTGAAGGTATTAAATTACCAAATTCATCTGTAACTACTTTTCTTAGGTTCATTGGTACTAATACTGACCAGTTCCCATTTTCGTCTATACTATCTTCTTTAAAGTTAAATTTTTCTATTGCACCATCTACAGTTCTTCTTAACGCTTCTATTTTACCAGGACCCGTTACAACTTCGTTCATTTTACCCATCTCTCTAGATGGTTTACAATTTTTGTTTAATGAATCTTTTTCGTCATCTGTAAACACACTACCCATAAAAACAGAAGTGGGTATAATTTCTATATTTGGTTCTATATCTACCCTATTAATACCTAACGCACTACCAACACTTAGACTATCACACCAATATGGTTCAACTGTAACTGGGATGTTTTCAGAAAATATCTGTGGTAAACTATCTAAGTTGTTGGATGATTTAAATTTAAATCTACTAGAGAATAAATCATCACTATAACCATTGTTTATTAAACTAAAAGGTCTTTCGGATATAAAACCTATATCACTTACATCCATATCATAATGTAAGAAATGTTGTCCTACAGGTACCCCAAAAATAATATAATCACCCGCCTCGTTTGTGGTTGTGGTGTATTTATAATATTTTTCATAAATTTCTAATGTTGTAGTATCATCTAATATCTCCCTTTTTTTAGGGAATGTACCCACAGGTGTATGATCTAAAGTTTGTTGTTGTTTAGGTAAAAGATTATACCTAACACCATTTTTATTTTTTTGATCAGGAAATGGTTCTTGATAATTATATATCGCAGATTTGACAGGATCCTCTAAATCTTTATCGTCTACAGGTACAAATATAGATACTTTAACATTCGGTACTCCGAATCCACCATTAACTATTACTCTACCCGCAACAACACCATAATCTGCACAGAAGTTCTGATAATCGTCTTTTTGAGATATCTTTAAACTTAGAATTTCTAAAAAATCATAGTTCTGATTAAGATCAACATTAACCTTTAAAAATCCATTACCCTCACCAGGTGTTGTCCTAATTCTATATGATTTAGACATCTAAAAATCACTTTTTCACATCATTATTATTGTCGTGTACTTCCACATCATCAAACTCAGAAGTTTCTTCATAGTCAACTACATTAACTAACTTACTATCTTCTTCATATCCAGCGTTTTTCTCAAACTGTCTTTTTCTTTTTCTTACTTCTTTATCGTGTCTATACTTTCCATACCTATTAAGTAACCCAATAAAAAAGTTTCTAAACTTACTTGTTACTTTAGGTAGGGATTTAGGTAAGAAAAAATGGAGAAATATTTGTCCTACTAAAACAACTATTATTAGTGGTATCGCAATAACAATTACAAGAAACGCAATTATTTTAAATGCAATACTTCCATTTTCAAAACCACCTTGTTGTACACTTTTAGGTAATAAGTTGACATCTAATGTGTCTTTGTCGTCATTAATTACTCTTTCTTTCTCTTTTTTTTGATTACATGTTTTACATCCCATAACTTTAATTTTTATTATAAAACTAACTCATTTTTTTAAAAAGTAATTATTATGAAGTAGAAATTGTTACTTTAATATCTTTATTTGGGTATTTAATCTCAAACATTCCGTTTGGTTCTCCGAATAATGTATATCTACCTAACAGATCTATTTGTCTTGTTTCGTCATCAATATATGGTTGAGCGACTTCATTTAATGAATATTTACCATTTTCATTAACTTTGTTAAATACTCTTAAATCTGTTACATTTAGTACACCACCCACATTATTAATATTTTCTACCAACTGAGATATATAGATATTATCACCCATATCCCATTTATTGATATCGAAATAATCTTTTACACTAGATATGACACCACTAATTACATCTCCTTTAGGGACTGCCTTATCTGCAAATATATCAATCTCAAAACCTAAATTATATACCCTACCATTTTTTATAGTAACGTAGTCATTTAACATTCTATAATCTGCCAAATATTCTGCAATGTTTTGTTTAAGTGCTGATGTTGATTGTGTTGTTAATTTAGCGTTTTCGTCTAATGCTAATATAGAAACATTAACTTTGTTTCTTTCTTCCCAAACACCTGTTCTAAATGGAACACCAAACTGACCAGGCATTAAAGGTATTCTACTTTGGTAATCTTTTATTGTAACACATCTGTTTTGTGATGAAAAATTATATCTAACTAAATTTCTTATCTCATTAACAGTTGGTTGTTCTTTTCCACCTAACGCTGGTATTGGGTTATTAACACTTATACTATTTCTAATAGTCGTATTAATATCTGAGGAATCACCATTCACAATTACATTTATATTACCCAAAGTAGTTATTGTATTAGGACCAATATTAGTATCTTCTCCACCACCTATTCTATATCTAACAAATAAAGTATTTTGTGGTTGTGGAATTTCTCCTAAAGAAAGGTTATTAATTGTATTACCAATCCTATCTATTTGTCCTCTACATCCAACAAAGTCATTTAATTCTGACACATCTGCATCACCTGCACCAAATATAATTTTACAAAAACCATTATCAGTATATTCTTTAATAAACCTTTGTGGTGCATTTTTCCATTTACCAACTACTACACCCTCTCTATCTGAAACACCATTTTCGTCCTCAATATAGATTTGGTTTTGTGCTAGGGCTGGTACTTCATACCAACTTAAATCAAAATTCGCATATTCCTCTTCTGTAGGTTGGTTTACAAAATTAGTACCTTCTTTAGTAATAATATTTTCTATAGATAATACGTTATCTTCAGGTAGAATAAGTTCTAAAAATGGTCTGTAATCACCTCTGTTTAAAACTTTTTTATATGTTTTGGTGATACCGTTTAACATTATTTCTCTTTTAGTTAAAGAATAATTTTGTATTATACCACTACCATCAATATTAGGTATTATAAGTCTATTGGGTATACCACCAGTTGTAAACGGAGACGCAAAATCACAATCCTCTAATAATTCAAATACTTTACCCGCACCTGTGGCTTGTGAACCCTTCAATATTTTAGGTGCATAACTTATATCAAAAGTATCTCCCTTTACAGGTATATTCTCAACAGTCCAATCTACTATAGTGATACTAGGTCGTTTACCAGGTATATTTAAACCAAAAGTTCTCGCCAATTCTAATAAAGAGGACCTTTCTTGTGCGTAATTAATTTGTGTCTCATTAAACATTCTATCGGTATGGAATGATAACATATCACCTACCGCAGCATTTAATTCTAATAACATCATACCTACAGAGGCATCGTTAAAGTCTGAAAAAGTTTCAGGATAATACTTTTGTATGAACTCTATTAATTGTGCTCTTACATCAGAGAAATTTCTAGCGTTATAATCAATTTTTTTCATCATATCTTAAAAAGTTAATGTTACTGTATCAGTACTAGTAAAAGTACCTTCACTAACTGTGTAAGTTAATTCTACTATTATTAATTCCTCAATCTCATCATTTTTAAATTCTATACTATTAACTATTAGGTTTGGTATGTATTTAGAAATAGTCTCATTTAAATTATCTCTAATTTCTGCATGAGTGATGTTATCATTGGGTTCAAATATATATTTCTTTAAATCACTACCAAAGTCTGGTAGATATAGTCTTTCTCCTTTATTAGTTAATAATAAATGTAATAAATCTGCCCTAATCGCATCTCTATCCGTTTGGTTTAGGTTTAAGTAAAATCCTTTATCACTATCTTTAAAAGGGAAGTCAATATTTATATATCTAGTCTTTGCCATTTGTATATAAATATTGTACTATAAATTTTTTGAAAAGAAATGGTAAAAATAAAGAAAATTTATTGACAATCAACTTTCATTTTAAATATTGTCCTATCTAAAGGTGAAAATACTAAAACAACTAATTCATAATTTTCTTGTTCTTTATCTATTGTGAATGAAACATTTCGTTTCATAATATTCCCATAAGAATCTAAACCATCTTTGTATGAAATACCTCCATCAATTATCTTTTTAGTAATACTTTCCGCTTTTTGATCACCACCATCAAACAATGAGTTCACTTTCATTTTACCCTTAACATTACTAATAGCACTGTTGATACTACTTAATAAACCTTCATTTTGTTTATAATAGACTAATTCACCCACAAAATTTCTTTTACCTCTTGTCATTATACTATAATCGTTATCTCCTTCGGATACTGCCTTTTCAACCATTTTTCTAATATTAGGTGGTAGTATATTAAATATCTTTTTTCTTTCTTCTACTGATAGGGCTATCATTGTATATTCATTATTATATACAGAACCCATAAAACCACTCCAATACTCTTGGTCCCCATATTTAACATAAAATGCGTCTGGTACCACAACAGAATCAAAATCTATTGTTATTGCGTTTCCTACACCAACAGGGAAAGAAGTTATTAATGAAGCACCAACATAATTATTTTCTTTTGTACCTCTAACACCTTTTTTCTCGTATGATTCATTACACTTTAATGGGTTTTTAGGTTTCTCACATTTACAACCACCAGGTACTTTTACTTTATTTTTATCTTTACAAACACATTCTTTCTTTTCTTCGTCATATTCCATATCTGTAGGACACTCACAATTACCCTCCTCATTACGTTTCATACAAGGATCTGGACATTCTTTTTTCTTTTCACACTTACAATCATCATCTGGTTCTGAACCATCCTCACAAACACATTTTTTTTGTCCTTCGTTTTCTGGGTCATCAATCTCTTTTAATCCCGCCTTACATTTACAATTACCTTCATCATCCTTTTCCATACATCTATCAGGACAACCTTTTTCTTCTTCACATTCACAATTTTCGTTAGGTGGTTTATTAGTTTTTTCACATACACACTTACCATCTACCTCTTTTAATCCCGCTTTACATTTACAATTACCTTCTTCATCCTTTTCCATACAAGGATCAGTACATTCTTTAGGTAATTCATAACAAACTGTTGCAGTACATAATACTATTTGTCCTGGGTTAATTTTTCCTTGACTTATTCTTGTTTTCCAATTTTCATCAACCTTATCTTCGGTATAAATTGTACCTCCTTGTAGATATTTAGGTTTTAAATCAGGACTTATCTTAATACCTTCTTTTTCTGCCTTAGTAGAAAGTTCTTCTTTAAGTGCATTATATAAATTAACCGCCCTTCTACTAGCTAAGTCATTATTTGTAGTTTTTTTACCTTTATATGTAGACAATTTTTTACCTGAAAAAGGTTTCATCTCCCATTCACTACATAACCCATCATATAATTTTCCCCTTTTTTCCCATTTTTTACACCAGTCATTATCAAAATCAGGTTCTACTGCACCACCATAGTAATTACTCGCAAAACCTTGTAGGGTTATTTCTGTAATATACATTGATCCTCCTTTAACCTTTGCTTGATTAAATTCGCTATTATTTTTTATAAGATTTTCTAAATTTTTAATGAAGTTTTTTACCGCACCACTATTTTTATCAACATTAACAACAAATTCACCAGACGCCTTTATTAACATGCAATCAGATTGTTTTTGTGTTTCTTGTTTATTTTCAGAAGATTTAGTTTCTTCACTCCCTTTACTTTCTTTTTCTTTTGTATTGTCGGGATTTGTTTCAGGTGTAGGATTATTACTTCTACTAGTACTAACTTCATCAATGGACGTACCTTTTTCGTACACCATTAAATCTTTCATTCTATTTAATTGTTCTAATAAATTTTTCATAAAAAATTTTGCCAGTTAAAAAAAAACTGTTATATTTGTTATATAAATATAAAACAACTATGAAAAATATAATTATTATCATATTATTTTTATTTCCATCAATAGTTTTAACTCAAATAAATTTTACTCACGATAACATAGTAAAAATTACAAAATCTGAGAGATGGGAATCTGACGTTAAAATTTTTATTTATGGTGATTGTGATTCTATTAGTAAAAACACTATAAATAAAACAATATCCCATTTCAACAATTTAATGGAAACCATACAAATAAGTGTTGTCGATAAAAAAGAAGATGCTAATACTATTATCTATTTTTTAAGTGATAAAGAGTACCAAAATTTGTTTTCTTATTGTGATCATAGTGACAACGTTGGCGCAACTTACGTTAAAAGTTCATTAAAACTTAAAAATACTATAATTGAAGGTGATATACATATAGATACACAATTCAGTAATTCTTCAATTCAACATACCATAAAACACGAAATGTTTCATATGTTAGGATTCCATCATCATAAAGACGAAAGTTCTACTATTATAAAACACGCAGGTAATTTTACCCAAAAAGATGATGAAATGATTAAATATTTATACTCAAAAGATTTTGAGTTTTAAAATATTTTTACTATCTTTACATTATAAATCAAACAATATGAAAAAGTTAATCACATTATTATTA
>Ga0181585_10002175_pt1 | contig 17407 bp, 10 predicted proteins | sample 071ome_29_FD_132469 | JGI IMG/M metagenome (GOLD analysis project Ga0181585, IMG submission 132469) | Coastal salt marsh microbial communities from the Groves Creek Marsh, Skidaway Island, Georgia - 071407BT metaG (megahit assembly) | ecosystem: Environmental > Aquatic > Marine > Intertidal... | reverse complement strand
ACGCGACGTCGATCTGTTCGCGAGGACGCGCGGGCAGCGCTTCTCGCATCTTTGCGTGCGTGTCGATTTGTGTCACTGCGGTGCGTTGCCAAATTTAGAAGCCCACGTCATACATCGGCATCATCCGAGCGTCGTCTCGTGCGTCGGAGAGTAACTCACACCGGCAAATACCAACCCCAACGCGGGCGCAGGTGGTGCAACTGCCTTTCGGTCTCGACATGCCGCGATGTCGAGCAAAACGGTGTCGCTTCCGGCGTAATTTGCAGCTTCTCGAACCGCCGTCGATACGAGACATCGAACAAGCTTTCTGAGAAATCGATCCGCAACGAGTTCAATGACAATGACTTCCGTCTCGCTTGGTTGTGCGCAATCATCGTCGCTATTACCATGTACCGATCGTTCAATCGTCGCTCGACTACGTCTGATGCCCGCGTCAACGTCGGCGCCGCAATTGCCGTCAGCAGCGCTCTCCGAAATCGGCAGCGTTGCTTCAAACGCTCTCGCGACGACGAATCGCACGTTGGGGTTCTTTCCCTCGGGCGTCGCCCGCGCAAAGGCAAACATGTCCACGTCGTGACCAACGAGTGGCGCTAAAATCCGATCGATGACGGACGCGTCGAGACTCGCGCGAGGCGTGCGAGCTTCGTTGAAACCTTGCCGCAACGGCAAAATGTAAACATATCTTCGATGAGTCGCTGCAAAAGTGGCGTGAAACGCATCTGGAGCCCATCGAACGTCTGAAACCCGAAGAGCGTTTCCCGCCGGTGACATCTCGTTGATCAATCGCGTGATTTCATCCCCAGTCGTCGGTTTGAGCGTCCAAAACGAGACGCAGCTCGCCGCAGCGCTCACGCCTCGATCGGTCCTCCCGGCGCTAGGCAACGGTCTCTTCTTATCCAACACCGGCTCGAGCGCAGATAAAACCACCGCCGTGACCGACGCCCTTCCTGGCGCCCACGCTGTCCCATCGTAATCTCCATCACACGCCGCGTTCCACGCGAATCCCGCGAAACTCGGTCCGTGATACGCCAAATTCGCTCGCCACGTCCATCGCTTGAGCTTTCTATTCTTCACCTTGCGCTCATCTACACCGTGCGACGGATCCACCCTCGCCGGCGCTAAACCCACGAATGTCTCTCCGTTAGCATTACCACGCGCACGCGGGGTTAATTCGCTCAAACATGCGCGACCGGCGACGACGTCACGCACAAACGCCGCGCACCGACTCCATCCGGCGCCTCTGTCGTCCAAAAACTGGTTCTGCTCCACCGGGTCCCACCGCTTCGCGTTAAAGTCTTCGCCCGCCCGAAACGTCGTCGGCGTCGCCCCGGGACGTTTCAACTCGAGCGTTTGACACGGGTGTCTTCCGCAGTACTCCTCCGCGTCCTCTGCGTCGGCGTCGGACATGTCGCTCAGCGTTCCTCGGCTGACTGCCGACGACGGCGCCGTTGCCGTTCGAGGAGACGCTGGACGATCGCGACGCGCGCGCGCGACGGAAATGGCAGCGGTGACACTGCGCTGAGTGATGGGCGCGCGCCCGTATCGCATCAACGACGACGACGACGACGACGACGACGACGACGACGACGACGACGGTAAAGACGTCGTCGCGTTGTGTTGCGAGTGGAAAAAGTGCACTGAAAAAGCGCACCTGATTGACTGACGCGAATGGACACGGACGAAAACGAAAGCGAGGCGACGCGCGAACCGCGAGGAGGGGGAGGGAGCGCGGGGAAAGATGACGCGACGACGAACGCGTCGGCGTCGTCGTCGTCGGACGCGGGTGGGGATGTAGGCGCGCTCGAAGCGCGTGAGTTTTTCGATGCAGACGCGGATGCGAAAGAGTTTGCGAAACTCGTCGCGTCGCTCGGTGGAGACGGACGAACGGACGCGGTGTTGAGCTGCCCGGGGTGTTTTACGACGGTGACGGCCTTATGTCAGCGTCACGAGAGGTATCATGAGCAGTATCGGGCGGTGTTTGCGATGAATGTAGAGGTGGACCAGACGTCGACGTTGAGACCGACGGATGGCGAAGACGCGGGGGAGAGATATAAAGAGGTAAAATGCGAAGGGTGCGGCGTCATCGTGGGTGTGATTGATGAAGATGAGGTGTACCACTTTTTCAACGTTTTTTCGAGCGCGGGATAGGCGGGTCACCGTTTCGGGGCTTCGTTCGTCTTCGAAAGAGTTGACAAATCGCAAAAGTTGACGCCGCATGCGCGAACGAGGCGCTATTTCGGGATTGGCGCCAATAGACTCGTCCGCGCGCAATTCGTGTGAACACGCTCCTCTATAACGGCTCGATGAGGTCGGGAAACACGACTCGAGTCGCGTCTAGGCGCAGTTTTCGGTTGCGCGCTGTGTTCAACGATTGGTTTGAGATTCAAACTTATGTCGTCGCTGGCTTGGTGCTCCTCACCGGATACTTTACATTCATATCCACGTCTGTCTGGCGGAAATGTACGGCTGATTTTAGCGTCGAGTATCGCGACACCGTCGGGCGAGAGGAGGTTGTGCGCTCTTTTCTCAAGTGTACGTTTGCTCGCGAGAAAAACAAAGGGTATCGACCGTGGACGATGGGCGATTTCTCCGTGCTCTTCGTGCGCACGTCGACTCTGGCATATTTCGGAGAGGCGATATTTCATCAGTTGAGCGCTTGGCACGCATCCAAACACAGAAAGTGGAGGACAAAGCTCGGCGTTCACTCTTTTTTCGCTTATTACGCCGTGTACTTTATCATGTTGAGCGCACTAGGATACCATTCGCAATATTCACAGATGATTTGCATGTCATTTTTCGGCGTCTTATTCTTTTGCGGCGCGACTGCGAAAGAGTTCTGGCACACAAAGGGGTTGAGTTGGCTATATACATACGTCATGTTGATGGCAATCATCGGTAAAGCTGTCGTCGAGATTTTTATAATCATCGCGGCGGACCCAAACGTGAGCCCGACGTTGAAGCTGGGCGTGAGATTTATATTGGACCCGCTATTCTGGGAATTCGTTCGAGCCGTAGAACGCCACTACGCTCGTCTCAACCCCTCACCCGGGGCGTGTCTTCACCTCCCATACTTTGTTTCCTTTACCCTTCAACAAGCATTCTTTTCTAGATACATCATGTTTCTCCTCTCTGCAGACGGCGCCGTCAAGAGCATGGCAACGGTTCAGGCGGTTCTTTCGTTGCACGAACTCATGGTGAACTTGGTTCAAAAGGATCGAGACGTGCACCTAGTCAAACTTCTTCTAGGTAAACAGTCCGCAGAAGCAATGCTCGCTTCGCGCAAGCAGCATGACATCGTGGTGCTGAACACAATTGTATCTTCCTTCGCCGAAATTTGTGCGGTTATTGTCATTTCACTCTATTTGTATACTTTCCGTATGGCCAGCGAAGGTAACGAAGGCATCGTTGACCTGCGGGCGTATGCGATTCAGGCGGTCAACCTCATCGCTATCGAAATTCTTTTATCTTTCTTCGTGATATACGTACAACAGAGATTTCACGGCATTCGCCACGCCGAAGTTTTCCCACGAGGAAACTTCTTCAGCAGAGGAAAATTCCGTATTAGTTACAAGTTTGTCGTCTTCATGTGGATCGCGATCATGATGGGCCATAAAGTCACCATATACTTGGTGGGTTCGCAATTTCACAAGTATTTGTGCCCGAGGATCAACGACATCGGCCAAGTATTTTCGTACCAGTGCACCACAGAGGACTTGAAGCTGGCGCCTGGTGGCTTCTACTTGAATGCCGACGCCTTCTTGATACAGATGTACGATTACCCCGTCGCACTAAAGGAAACATAAACTATAGGAGTAGCTTGAAATGCGTTGAGGAATGTAAATTACAATTTGCCTGCGACGCGAGCAGACGTGTCGGCATCTATGTCGTCGTCCGAGTCCACGGTCTCTTCCACGCGTACTTGTTGCGACGTGCTCGGAGACGTCGGGCTTTGCGGTATCGGCTCCTCCGCTAACGGCGGCGCCCTCCTATGGATCGATTCAAGCGTGCGCAAATCGAGGCTTCCACATCGAGAATGCCCTCTTGAATGACGACCCGGACCTTCAGCCAACTTGGACATGTTAGGACCAACATCTGGGAACTGCTTTTCCGCACCCCAGACGTCGGCGAATGAAAGTTTGCGCCTGTGTTTCGGCGCTTTGAGATCTTCAGCTGCAATGCGGTCAATACCCAGGTTCTCGATAACCACTCCCTTCAATGTTCCTTGGCGTCTCGGCGAAGAGAACTCTACGTCCAAGCGCTGACGCGGCTCCGGTCCCTCCTTCTGACTCGCGCCGAGTTCCCGTCTGTTCTTGGCATCTCTGTCTTGCACCTCGTCTGCGAGGGTCGGGTTAAAGTGCCGCACGAACGTCACGCCAATGACATACGGAAGCAAAGCAAGCACGGCGATCGGCCAGAAGCCCAACCAGTACTTGGCTTGGCGCGCAACAATCGGGACGAAAGTTTGGAAACTGTATGTTGAGTAGTAAACCTGCGTTTCGCTCAGCGCAACGTTGAGCAGGAACCAAAGAAGAATCGAACCCCAAATGACGATATGATGGAAAACAGTCCAGTAGTTGCACAACAATCCGATTTGCAAGTTCAAGCAGATGATGACGGCAGAGTACAACGTCGTACCGACTTCCCACAAACCGAAAGGCTTACCGCTCGCCGTGTCAGACTCTCCGGCGTGGATGCCGTAAAACACGGCGACGAAACTCACAACAGCTACGTATACACCGTTGGCAAACCACAGCAAACGTCGCTTCGAAGTAAACTGCGTGTTCAATTGCGTTTCTTTATAGAGCTCAGGGAACTCAAGACAGCTTTGCGGCCTGACATCTTGGTCCAATATGCCGAGAGCCAAGACTGGGAAGTTGGTGAAGAAGATGTTGAATGAAGACATTAGCCAATCGTTGTATACAACTTGACCGCTCGCGTTGGTGTGCATGTTGTAAATGAATATGGTCAAACCGAACGCAATGTTCTTGTAAAAGAAGTACGTCACCATTCTCGCGATACGCTTGTAGTTGTAGCGCCCGTGGAGAAGGAGCAAGCGCTCGAGGAAGCGGAACTGCGCAAATGCGAAATCGGACGCCATTACAGCCTGCATGCCTTCTTGACCGCTGATGCCGACACCAATGTGAGCAGCTTGAATCATCCCGACATCGTTCGCACCATCACCAATCGCCAATGTTATTCTACCAGAGTCTTTCACGAGCGTCGTAACCAACGCCTTCTGAAGTGGGGAGACGCGGCAGCAAATAACGGCGCTACATTGTGTTCCGAGAGCCAAAAAGCTACCAGCGAGGGATTCTTTCAGCGCCATTGTCAGCGAACGCCCGTCAATTACCATGCCGAGTTCTGCGTCAAGTTGCTTTGCAGCAGCAGCCTCGACCAAACCAGCTTCAATTTGTTCCTTGACAGAGGCGAGGGCGAGTCTATCGAACTCCTCCTTGGAGATGATTCCATCATTCTCCTGCTTGACGAGATCATCAACGTTGATGACGCGCAGCTTCATCTGCTGGGTGATGAGCGAGCACGCTTGTCCAATGTTGATCGCCGTATCTTGCTTATCGCCCGTCAAGACCCAAACAGCAATGTTCGCTTTCATAAGTTGCTCGATGGTTCTCGGCACCCCAGCTTGCAGTTTGTCCTCGATTGCGGTCGCCCCGAGGAGGTTCAAGTCGTGTTCAATCAGTTCGGCAACTTCTTCGAGTTTCTCCGTTCGGTTCGTGAGCGACTGACTGGCTTCAACGAACTTCTTGTTCCACGCCTTGTACTCGTTCGTGTCGAGTTCGCGCTCCGCAATGCAAAGCGTACGGAGGCCACACTTCGCCCAGTCATCCATGTGCCCTTGCGTCGACAACTTGTATTCATTGCCACGCTGCGCAAGACGCTGATAAATAACGTTGTCTGCGCCCTTGGTGTAAAGCATGATCTTCCCGTCATCTCTCCTAACGATCACACTCATGCGCTTTCGTGCAGAGGAGAACTCAAGTGTGTTCAAGAGCGTGTATTCAACAGACTTCTTGCCCGGTTTACCGTCTTCGTAGGCCTCCTCGTCGACGATGATCGAGTTAAGAGATCGCTTTTTGAAGAAAAATCCGAAGCGCTTTGCCGCGACGACGAACGCTAATTCATCTGGGCTTTCAGCCTGATAGACAATTTCTTCAGGCGTTGGCTCGCCCTCTGGAATGACAGTTTGGCAGACGGCGAGAACGCGGAAAAAACCTCTCGCAATGCTTGCGTCTGATCGTCTTGACCACGCACCGTCTTCAATGCGTTTATCGCGGAAGTTGAACGAGGGCTCGATAGCCTTACCGTTCTTCGCTGGAGTCGGCTTGCCTTGGCGCTGCAAAATAGCTCTTTCAATCTCAGTGATTCCTTCTCCGTACGCCACGCCAGCAATTGAGCACTTAAAGAACTCCATTGTGTTGCAAGTCAGAGTACCCGTCTTGTCACTGAGAACGGTGTGCACCATACCGAGCTCCTCGTTAAGGTTTGTGGTTCTCGTCAACGCCGGTGTGTCTGTTTCCGCATGGTACATGGCTCTGTCTTGGTTCAAGAACACGTATCCCTGAATCACTTTGACGAACTCGAGCGAAACGTACAAAGAAATCGGAATCAGATACCCGTAGAGCACGTACGACGTGAAAAACGCCACAACACCGACGAGAGCCTTGTTATCCGGGTTGAACGTGACGTCTTGCTTCATAATCTCCATGTACCAGTGCTTTCCAGAGCTCGCTTCGATCCACTTGGAACAGTAGATGGCCGAAGCGGTCCCCATAAGGAACAATGCCGAAAGCATCGTGATCACCACACCGTCCATTTGCTTCTCGACATGCGAACGCTTGGAAGGTGTCGCCGTGGCGTTCATCATGACTTTGGAATCGTGACCGGTGTAGACGGCGACGCCTACGATCCATTCTGTGTTTCGCAAGCTCGAACCTCGAAGAAGCACGTTCGATGGGTTCAGCGAAATCTTCTTCGGTTCCTCGTAGAGAGGCACACCAATGGTCAAATTACCAGAGTAAGTGTACAGGGAGTTGTTCGGATGCTCGCACTCGATCGACGCCCCTCCGCTCGTCAACTTTGCGCACGTCTCTCGGTCGACCTTTGTAATGGCTCCGAGGTCCACCGAGCGCTTCGTCTTGAGGTTCGTTTCCCCGTCCAAGTTTTTCGTCTCCACATAGCACGAGTTCTCCTCGAGAGAGCTCTCCAACATGATGATATCACACGGGAAGAATTGATCTCTAACGACACGAACGACGTTGCCAACCTGAATATCTCTCCACTCGCAGCTCTCAAACGAAGTTCCGTTAAACCTTTCGCTTGGCGACGTGTTTTGCGCGCGATCTTGCACGTGCCGCTTAAAATCTTCGATCGCCTCTTTGATGAGCGACAACCCGATGACCAAGGTCAACGGCGTCCACGTCGTGTACGGCTTGATTGGCGAAACAGTGTCGAACAACGAAATGATCGCCACCGACAAGAAGTACAAGTTTGCCACCCGTCGAAACTGCTCGTATAACCCCTTCGGGAAGAATGACGCGAGGTTATACTTCCCCGTACTGATGGAGTTATCCTTAAACTTTGGCAGCGCCGTCTCGTTCGGCGTTCCGACACCGAGCACCAACTCTCTGTTTGCCGGCTTCGATTTTTTCTTCAACCTCCTCGACAGACTCGACGACTTTCGAACCAGCCCTTTGGCCGGCGCCGGCGTACCCGGCGCCGCGCGCTCGGCGGCATCCATCGCGTCGGTCGCCATCGCTTCGTCGGTCGAATCCCGATTCGCGTTCGCGTTCGCGTTCGCGTTCGCTCCGTCGGTGTTCGTCCGTTTCGTCCAACGTAATTCAACCACGTTCAGCCGTTGCTCACCGGTGATCGGCGCCGGTGCTCGCGTGACGCGTTTTTGGCGTCTTTGGCGTCGAAAACGGCTTCGAACGGTCGGGGAACGCGTTCGCGGCTTGTCCGCACGCTTCGCGACGGCCGTGCGTGTCTCGTTCGACGTGCAGTCGGCGTCGCGCACTGGAGAGCGCTCCTCAGGTTTGAGCTTCACACGAGAGCGGGGTAATCGATGAGTCATGAATCGTGAATGTACATTCAGGAAATTGTGGAACGGGCCGAGCGTCGACACTCGGCGAACGCGAACCTGATGGGCGATCCGTTTGAAGACTTTAAATTTTAAATCACTGCGTGGATGGCGCTAAATAAATCGCATCAGCGAGCGATGGTGTTTCCCTCGGCGTCGAGGACGACCCAGTCGGCGGATTGTGGAGCCTTTTCGGCGGAACCGACGATGGCGTACGCGCGCGGCGCGCCAAAATGCTTCTCGGCGGCGCGAGCGAGATCTGCGGGCGATGCGGCGAGCAAGCCGTCGCGGAAACGCTGACGTTCGTCTTCGGAAATACCACTGAGGAAGCCAGAGTTGCCTCGGGCGCTCGGGGCGAGCGGGGCGTCTAGCTGCTTAAAGGCGCGAAGCTGCGCCTCTTCGAGTTCCTTTTGCGTAATGTTACCCGGCGTCTTGGCCCACTCGATGGATTTGTCAAAGGTGTCGAGCGTTTCCATAGTGTTCGGATCGCGGTAGGAATAAAAGGTGAAGAGACCTCCAACGGGGTCGGAGCTCGCGCCGCCGCCGTAGGCGCCACCCTTCTCGCGAATCTCTCTGTGGAGGTAACCAGCGCTCAGCGCTTGCGCGAGCAGGAACACCGCAGGAGCGTCTGGATGCGTATACGGAAGCGCCGGGATGGAGGCGATGCAGTAGTTGGTCTGCCCCGGAATGGTTACGAACGTGTTTTGTAACTTGGTCTGGAACGCCTTGAGGTTGCTCGCGATCGTTTCGTCGTCGGATGGTCTGGTACCGGATGGCTTCATACCCGTCAAGAATTTGGAGAAGGAGCGCTCCATGGCGCCGAAGCTCTCCTGCTGGCACGCGATGCGGCATCTTTGGACTCGCTCTGGGCGAAGCACAAAAGCGGCAATTTCGGACAAGGCATCTTGCACCTCCTTGACGGAGTCTTGTTTGGATAAGCGAGAGACCAGCGACACGTGCGGGAGACCGCTGGTGGCGTTGGCAAAGGCGCTAGCGCTGCTAATTTGGGCGTTGGAGAGCGACTTTGCGTACTGCATACCCTGAGAGCCGAGAGAGGATCTCAGAGAGGCTGCGCGCCTAGAAACCAATAATTTCATGCGTTCGTCTTCGTCGGTCCACTTGGCTGTTTGTAATTCGGTGAGAATGTCAAACATCGCGTCGATGTTGCGCTCGAGTGCGTGACCGCTAATTGAGAGCGACACCTCTGGTGTCTTCTTGCCATTCTGATCCGTGCGAACGACCGAGCCGACGGAGAAGCCGCCCGTACGAAGCTTGATCTCTTCGGCGAGATCCTTGTACTTGAACTTTTCAGTGCCGAGCTGATCGATAAAGTCAGCAAACAAATCTAAATAAGGTACAAGCCGTTGCGACAAGCCGTTCAAGTCGAAGTGCGCGGTGAAGTACGCCACACCGTTGGTCGGTTGCTCGTCGTACTGAAGCGGGATACCGCCGGCGATGGACATGTTCTTGGAGCCCCAACGCTTGATTTCCTTTGGCACCGCCTCGGAAACGACGAGCGTCGGCAAGACGGACACGTCTTCCTTCTTGTCTTGGTTCTCCTTCAACACCAACGCGTCGGCAATAATCTTCTTCTTTTGGTCCTCGGTGAGCGTCTTTTGAATCTCCTTAAGCTTATGCTTCTCAGCGTCATCGAGCTTCTTATCGTACGCCTCATCGGTGCGAGCGCGCACCGTCAACTTGTGCGGGTTGTCCAAGAACCACTTCTTGATTAGCTTTTGCCAAAACTGCGAATCCGACTCGAGCGCTTGCGTGAGCTTTGCGGCGAGCTCTGGAGTACGGAGCGAGCGCAACGCGTCGCCGTCGTGGACCCAGGTAGAAAACGCACCAAAGCCAGTATACAGACCAAACTGCGTCGTGACCACGGCGGCGTCGAGTTCAACTTGGTGCATAACCGCGTTGACGCGTTCGCGTGGGAAGCCTTCGCGAGCAATGCGTTCGAGCACGTCCATCACCGTTTGTTCCACTTTGCCGAAATCCGCCTCGGCAACATCCTTCACGCCCACGGCGAAGGAGGTTTCGCGACGAGAGCCACCGTATCCCGTACCCGGGGCGAAGGATGTTCCGAGTCCGCTCTCCAAGAGCGCCTCGTAAAAGTAAGACTGCGGACCGCTCGTGAGCAAATCGCTCGCGACGCCGAGAGCGAAATTTTCCAGCGAAACCGGATCCTTGATTTGGTTCACCATGAGCCACGCGAGAGAGATAAGCGATTGCTTATCCTTGTTTGCCACGATGGCGTCTGCCGGCACGGTGACATCGACGGACTTCGGCGCCGTGAAGCGCTTTTCGTCCGCAACGATGAGCCTGCTCACGTCGAGCTTGTTAAATCGGTGGAGCGCCGAGTCTTCGATTTGCTGCAGCGTCTCTTCGAGCGGCAAGTCGCCGTACGTGTAAAACTTGGCGTTCGACGGGTGGTAATGAAGCGCATGGAACGCCTTCAGTTGTTCGTACGTCAAATCTGGAATGTTCACCGGGTCCCCACCGCTGTTCCAGTGATAGGTGGACGTCGGAAACAAGTTTTCACCGAGCGCGCGTCCGTAACGCGCGCTCTGCGAACCCATGGCCCCCTTCATCTCGTTGAAGACAATGCCTTTGTAAATGAGATCGCTCGACGAATCATCCATTTTGGCAAACTCAAACCTGTGACCCTCTTGAGCGAAGTCCATCGCCGCAATCTTTGGGAAAAAAGCGGCGTCGAGATAGACATCTAACAAGTTTTTATAATCCACCCGATTCATCGTAGAAAACGGGTAACACGTGTAATCGCTCGCCGTCATTGCGTTCATAAACGTGCTCAACGAACGCCTCAACATGTTGAAAAACGGATCTCTCACCGGAAACTTCTCGCTCCCGCACAAAACCGTGTGCTCCAGCACGTGCGCGACACCCGTGGAATCTCTCGGCGTCGTTCTAAACGCTACATTAAAGCACGCGTTCGAGTCGTCGGCGCCCACGTGCAGCACCTTGGCGCCCGTCTTTACGTGTTCCAACTCCACCGCCACCACATCGTACGGCATCACCCGCACGCTCGACGTCACCTCAAACGCCCCTTTCGCCAACTTTGTCCCCGGTTTCAACCTCTCCAACGCATCCAGCATCGCCTTGGCGTCTCCAACCGTCCCGGCGCCATCCGCCGGTTTCAACACCGCCGCGTCCGCCGAAGACGCGAAACCGTTCGCGCCCGAAGCCGTCGCCGCCCCGACCGTTCCGGCGATCATGATTTCCCTTCGCGTCGCCCCGCACCCTCGTCGTCGATCCTCCTTCGCTGCCAACGTATTATTTCCTCTTCGGTATCCCCTTCCTCGTCGTCCCCCGATCGTCGACGCGACCACGACTCTGCTTCTTTCCAACGCCCAGCGCATGGAAAATCCAAATCCAATTCCAATCGCGCGCGCGTCTCCGCTCGAACGACGACGCCCTCCGTCCGCCGCCGCCGCCGCCGCCGCCGCCGCCGCCGCCGCACCGGTCGTCTCCGAAACCCTCCGTCCGTCCGTTCGCGGCGGGCGTCGACGGTTCCCCCGCGTCCCCTAGTCCTCGTTCCCCGTCCCGCTCGAGTCGCGCAAAGAAAGACTAGACTGGTTGTGACGTCAGAGTGCGCGCACTCCATCGCACTCGAGTCCCTCATTTTCTGAGTCATGAACCGTCATGAACCGTCACTTACCGAACCGAACCGAACCCGAGGTCGCGCCTCAGAGAGCGACGGTTTACCGACGACCCATGCGCGCGACGACGCTCTGTCGCCTCGCGGCGTCGTCTCGCGTCGTCGCGGCGTGGAAGCGCGCGTCGACGTCGACGAAGAACCTACTCGTCGCGAGTCCGTCCGTCGCGCGGGGCGTCGTCGGTAAAGTGTGCGGGGCGTCGGTAAAGTGCGCGACGACGCGGACGATGTCGTCGGTCGGACGGCGAAGGACGCCGTCGGTGGCGACGACGGCGACGCGGGCGACGCGGGATCTCGACGGCGACGACGGCGGTGGGACGGGGTTCGTTCCGGTCGTTCCGACGATGTGCCCGGGGTGCGGGGTCGGGTTGCAGGGGGAGGATAAGAACGCGCCGGGGTTTTTTGTCATGCCCAAGCGCGCGTTTGCGCAGCCGTCGGACGAGGACGACGAAGACGAAGAGGAGGAGGAGGACGATGACGCGTTCATCGCCGGTGTGATGGACGACGAGGACGACGATGATATCGATGAAGATTTCATCCCCGATGGATTCGAGCTCGATGAGAATTACGTCGAGGCGGATGACGCGCAGGCGCGACTGGACGCGCTCAACGCGCTCTTCGACGACGACGAGGATGACTACGCTTCGGCGAGACGGGCGGAGAAGAAGAAACGAAAGAAGAAGGGTCCACCGGCGGTGGTGTGCGCGAGGTGTTTCGCGTTGAGGACTTCGGGGAAGGTGAAGAATGAAGCCGCGGAGGTATTGTTGCCGTCGTTCGACTTTGAACGCGTCATCGGGGATAGTTTTGAGAGGTTAAAGACGCCGGGGAGCGCCGTGGTGTTGCTCATGGTCGACTTGCTCGATTTCGATGGGTCGTTCCCCGTCGATGCGATCGATGTCATCGAACCGTACGTTGAATCTGGCGTCGTGGACGTGCTCTTGGTGGCAAACAAGGTGGATTTGATGCCAGTGCAGTGCACGCGGACGAGATTGACGTCATTCGTGCGTCGGCGAAGCAAGGCGTTTGGGTTGTCGCGATGCTCGGGCGTGCACTTGGTGAGCGCCAAGGCGGGTATGGGTGTGAATATTTTAGCGACGCAGTTGGAGCAACTCTTAGATCGGGGTAAAGAAGTGTACGTCGTTGGCGCGCAAAACGCGGGGAAGAGCTCGCTGATCAACCGGCTGAGCCAGAGATACGGTGGACCCGGGGAGGAGGACGGAGGACCGATTGCGAGTCCGTTGCCGGGTACGACGCTCGGCATGGTGAAGCTTCCGTCTTTGCTCCCGAACGGTTCGGACGTGTACGACACGCCCGGTCTGTTGCAGCCGTTTCAACTGTCTTCGCGTCTCACCGGCGAGGAGATGAAGCTCGTGCTACCGTCGCGACGGCTGACGCCGCGGACGTACCGCGCTGAAATCGGAAGCACCATTCACATTGGCGGTTTGGCGAGAATCGACGTCATCGATTCCCCGCAGCGGACCGTCTATCTCACCGTGTGGGCGTCCAACAAGGTGAACACGCACTACTCTCGAACGGGGAAAGACGCGGATGCGTTTTTAGAAAAGCACGGCGGGTCAAAAATGACGCCACCGATCGGCGAGTTAAGGATGCAAAATTTTGGCAAGTGGGGCTATCGCACGCTCAACGTCTACGGCGAGGAATGGCAAGCGTCCACGCGGGACATCTCCATCGCCGGTCTCGGTTGGATCGCGGTCGGGTGTAACGGAAACGCATCGTTCCGCGTGTGGACGCACGAGGGCGTGCAAGTCGTCACACGCGAGGCACTGATTCCGGACATGGATAAGAGACTCATGTCTCCCGGATTTTCCTTTGAAAACGTCGGCGGCGGATCTTCTAAAAACCGCCCGAATGATCGAGCGAATAGACAGCGCGGCGGCGGCGAACGCGGACGTGGACGCGGTGGACGCAACTGATGATTATCATTTCAAACGAAATTCGCGCGATGGGTGGGGGAAAGGATTTAGCGAATAATTTGTAGCATACACAATAACGCATACATCGTGACGGCTTCATTCCTCGTCGGCAATTTGGCGTTCGTCCGACGCCTCCTCCGAGCCAACTTGCTTGTTCTCCTTGAGCCTTTGCATGAGCTTATCCGCCATCTCCTCCTTCCAATCTCTCTCCCCGTCGTTCTCTCGCTCGCGCACAACCTCGCGCACTTTCCCATCCTCGCCCATTTCCAACTCCCGTTCCAACGATTTTGCCACGCCCAATACGGATTTCCCCATGACAGCCGCCGTGACGACGTCGGCAAACACCAAAATCGCACCGAGCTTCCCGAACTTGGTTGCCGTGGCCGACAAATCCATGTCGTCCATTTCCGATTCCTCCACAGCCGCTTTCGTCATCGTCGATCCGTCTGCGTTCTCCTCGCGTTCCTCCGCTCGGTTTGGTTTGCGTCCATCGGTAACCTCCCCGTTCGCCGCTGCGCGAATAATCTCCCCGAGATCCACGTCGTCATCCATGGATGATTTAAACAACCAATCGATCGGTTGGTTGGACGTGCCCGCCGCGTGCGCTGCCCCGGTCGTCGTCGATACCGTCGTCGTCGTGAACAGTACTAACAACGCCTCGCGTCTTCCAGCGCGCACGGTCGTCGTCGTCGTCGAGCGGTTTTCGATCCCCGCTCGGCATCGCGTCGCGCGTGCTCGTCGTCGAGATGGTGCGTTTCGTTCGGCGCGATACGTCGTCGTCAACCGGGTCAACATGTCTTGCGTGCGCGCGCGACGTGTCAGTGTGTGAGGACTTTTCGAACTGATTTTTAATCCAAAAAATGCGTGAATTTCACCCCCACACGTCGACGTGCGCGCGTTCGATCGAGTACGTCGACTCGATCGATCGGCGATACTGATCGAAGAAACCGTCGACGCATGCGCGCGTGCGTGACGGGACGGTGGGCGCGCGTGCACGGCGTCGAACGGCGACGGGAGGTTTCTTTGGGATCTCGAAAATTCAGCAACAACAGCGACGACACGATGGTGTTGCCGACGCGGATGCGAACGGCAACGATGCGCGCGGCGGTGAGGAAATTGCGTGAACGGGGGACGTTTGAGCGAATGTACGTGCGGACAGCGGCGATGGGATGGAACGGTGGGGATGGGCGCGGGGTTGAGGATGGGAATTCGACGCCAGGTGGCAGGAGGGAACCGACGCAGCAAGCGCAACGACAGCAGCAACAGCAACAACAAGGACGAAGCGGTGGAGCCTCGGTGCAGTGGTTACAGGGTGGAGGTGGGAACCGCGCGCCGCAACAACCTGGGGCGGCGACAGCGGCTGGGGCGGGACCGGCAATGCGAAGAGGGACGCCGGCGGCACCTCCGCCTCCACAAGACAGACAGAGGACGCCGTCGTCGTATAACAGACCTCCACCGCAGAAACAGCAGCAGCAACAACAAACGGGTCGACCGACGCAACAGCAACAGACGCCGCAGCAGCAACACTTTAGCACGCCGGCACCAGTGGTGCAGCGCGCAAAACCGACGGCTGAGGGTGAGTACGCGGCGCAGGAGAGCACCGGACCGCCGGGCTTGAGAGACGCGTTGATGGATAACGGCATCGTGCTTCAGAGTTACACCCCGGGACAACACAGAATCATATGTCCGACATGTAACGGTGGGTCCACGGGCGAGCGCTCACTTGCGGTGCACGTGGAGGATGACGGGAAGAGCGCGCAGTGGCACTGTCATCGCGCTAACTGCGAGTGGTCGGGTGGCACGAGCTCGGACGGGCGACAACGCGCATCGCGAGGTGCGGACAGCGCCACGTCCAACAGGCGCGTTGCAAAGCCAAAACTTCCGGCGTATGAAGATCTACAGCGCATCGGACCGGGCGAGATGACACCGGCGGCGGCGAAGTGGTCCGAAATGCTCAAGTCACGAGGAATCTCCATGGAGACTGCGGAGAGAAACGGCTTGGCGGTGCAAAACGTCTACTCACCGGCGGCGCAGTCGTACGTCGAAGCGTTGTGCTTTCCGTACATGCGTGACGGGGAGCTTATCAACATCAAGTATCGCGGGCCGGACAAGACGTTCTGGCAGGTGAAGGGGGCGGAGAAAATTTTGTACGGTTTAGACGACATTGTGGGTGAGGAAGAGGTGATTCTTGTCGAGGGCGAGATGGATAAATTGGCGCTCGAAGAGGCGGGGTTTAAGAATGTGCTCTCCGTCCCGGACGGCGCTCCCGGCAAGGTGAAGGATGGTCCGACGCCCTCGCCCGAAGAAGATAGAAAGTTCGAGTACTTGTGGAACTGCAGAGCGCAGTTGGACTCGATTTCGCGCTTCGTCATCGCGACAGATTCCGACGGCCCCGGTCAGGCGCTCTCCGAGGAGTTGGCTCGTCGTCTCGGGAAAGAGCGATGCTGGAGAGTGACTTGGCCGGAAGGATGTAAGGACGCGAACGAGGCGCTGCAAAAGGAAGGTATCGAGACTGTTCGCGAGTGCTTGAGCACGGCGGAGGGCTTCCCGCTTCGTGGCTTGTTTCGGTTTTCCGAATTCGCGCCAGAAATCGAATCTTACTTCAACATGACGACCACGAATGAGCTCCGAGGCGTGTCGTCGGGATGGAGAAACATCGATAACCACTATCGCATCGTCCCGGGTGAACTCACCGTCGTCACGGGGGTGCCGAACAGCGGTAAATCTGAGTGGGTGGATGCGTTGATGTGCAACCTCGCCGTGCAACACGGCTGGTCCTTCGCCCTGTGCTCTCTCGAGAACAAGGTGCACGAACACGCGCGAAAGTTGGTGGAAAAGTACGTCGGCGAGCCGTGGTTTGAGGGTAAGTACTCCAAGGCTCCGAGAATGAACCCGGACACGATGCGAAGCGGAATGAAGTGGCTGAACGACCACTTCGTTTTGATTCGGCACGAGGACGACGAGCTTCCGAGCGTGGATTGGATTTTGGGTTTGGCGCGCGCCGCCGTCTTACGTCACGGCATTCGCGGTTTGTTGATTGATCCGTACAACGAACTCGATCACAAGCGCCCCACGGGTCAGACGGAGACGGAATACGTGTCGCAAATGCTCACTCGAATCAAGCGTTTCGCCCAACACTACGACGTCCACGTCTGGTTCGTCGCGCATCCACGGCAATTACACAACTGGAAGGGAGAAGCTCCTGGTTTGTACGACATTTCCGGTTCCGCGCACTTTATCAACAAATGCGATAACGGCATCGTCGTCCACCGTAACCGCGATGAAAAGCTCGGTTCGCTCCGTGAGGTGACCATCAACGTGCAAAAGGTGCGCAACAAGGTGGCGGGATCCATCGGCGACCCAAAGCTCGAATACAACGTATCCAACGGTCGATACGTCGACGTGTAAACCGACGAAACCCCATCGATCCGTCAATAAATCAAAGCAATAAACGTGTTGTAATCATCGATCGAATCATTCGCGTTTCACTCTCTTTTAAACTCCATTTCATTCTTATTACACCGGCGGCTCGCGCTTCGTTTCCAAACCTACCGCGAGGAAAATATTCTTTCCCTACGTCGTCTCGCTCGACTCATTCCCAGCCCGCCGGTACCGCCCGCACGAACGATCGACTCACAGCGTCACATCCGGGAAGCACTGTTCAAAGCTATTCTTCGGGTGCTTGTTATCGCTGTGTTCCTT
>Ga0181585_10002167_pt1 | contig 17441 bp, 17 predicted proteins | sample 071ome_29_FD_132469 | JGI IMG/M metagenome (GOLD analysis project Ga0181585, IMG submission 132469) | Coastal salt marsh microbial communities from the Groves Creek Marsh, Skidaway Island, Georgia - 071407BT metaG (megahit assembly) | ecosystem: Environmental > Aquatic > Marine > Intertidal... | reverse complement strand
TTAACTATAAAAAAAAATTTCTTTATTTACATTAAAAATCTTTAAAAAACAATAAAAATAAATTAAATATAAAAAAAAAATTAGTATTATAAGGTATCATGTCACATGACAAAAATGAAAAAAACAAAAAAAAAATAATTCTTAAAACATTCAATGAACAGTTGATTGAATTAATAGAAGATGTAAAAATATTATTTCCGAACAAAACTAAAGCCAATGCTTTAATACTTGGATTTAAGGGTTTTATGAAAATAAGTAAAGAACATTTTATTGGAGCCTGGCGAGATTGGATTATATGCAAATTTAATAAAAAAATCATGGATAAGGACCCCGCATTCTTTGAACCACATGTTATAACCGAAGAAGAAAAAAAACAATTTCGCTTTGAGATGTCATTTAAGTTCGTTGAAGCCATCGAATTATTGAAATCTATAATTAAAAATAGTAATGATAAAAATAAAGAAAAAACATTGGACTATGTTTACAATCTTAATATGTTGTGTATACACTATTATGATTTAAATCAATATCTGGTGTAATTATGAATAGTTAAATAAAATATAATTGTTTTGATATTTTTTTAAGTTAAATAATAATATTTAAGAAAATGTATAATTTAAATGGCAGAAATAGTAAATGAAAAAATAGTGGATGCAGGGGAAGAAGAAAATGAAAAAATAGTGGAAGAAGAAGCAACTGAAGAAGAAGAAACAGAAGAAGAAGAAACAGAAGAAACAGAAGAATCGCAGGTTTCAACATGTAAAATTGTACGTGATTTTATGGTTGATTTACTTAACACTTTCCCAGAATTGGCTGATAAATTACACCCAGGTTTAATTGATATTATTAACGAAAAATACGAGACAGAAGAAAGTACAATTGTTTTTCATTATATGTCGAGTACTTTTCCAAAAAATTTCTTTAATATTTTGTACGAACGCGAAGAATTATTTGCAGCTCCAAAAAAGAAGAAGAAAAAGAAAAAAAAAGGAAAAAAAGGAAAAAACACAAAAGAAAAAAATGATATATTGATTTGTTCCATCGATTTTCACTACATCTGGAATCAAAACATTTCCGATAATACCAAAAATATCATTTGGAAATATCTACAACTCATACTTTTCTCCATTGTAAAACAGCAAGACAATAAACATATGTTTGGTCAAGCTGGAGATTTATTTCAAGCCATTGGAGAAGACGATTTGGGTGATAGACTGGAACAAACCATGCAAGAAATTCAAGGATTATTTTCGGGGATTACAGGAAAAGAAGACAAAGAAGGAAAAGAAGGGAAAGAAGACAAAGAAGGCAATATATTCTCTGATACTGAAGAAATGAAAGGAATGGGAAAAATGTTTCAAACTATGGCAAAAGGTATGATGGATATGATGGGAGAGGAAGGAGAAGAGAGTGAAGATGGAGAGGAAGATGGGGGAAATGAGGGTGAAAAAGGAGCTAAGAAAAGCAAAGGCAAGTTTCCGAAAATGGATTTTATGAAAAATCTTCCCAATCCTGAGGAGTTAAAAGAACATTTATCAGGTATTTTCGATGGAAAAATTGGGAAATTAGCCACAGAGATCGCAGAAGAAACTAGTCATGATTTTGCACAAGAATTCGGTGACTTAGACGAAGAATTCTCGAATCAAAAAGGAAATTCACCAAATGGCCAAGATGTATTTAAGAAATTACTCGCCAAACCCGATATTTTACGTAAACTAATTAACAAAATCGGCAATAAAGTAAAACAAAAGATTGAAAAGGGGGAAATCAAAGAAAGTGAATTGATGGAAGAAGCCAAAGAAATGATGGATAAAATGAAAAGTATGCCTGGCATGAAAGACATGAAAAAAATGATGTCCCAAATGGGCATGGATTTAGGGGGAAAAAATGGAAAAATGAACTTTGGTGCCATGAAATCCAAACTTGACGGAAATATCAAACAAAGCAAAATGAAAGAAAGAATGTTAAATAAATTGAAAAAACGCAGAGAAGAGCAAGCAGTACATCAAGGTAAAATGATGGGTTTATTGGCCAAACAAGCAGTTAAAAACGCACAAAAAATAATGGAAGAGAAAAAAAGAGCCGCCGCGGTGTCTAGTTCATTTATGCCTACCGAGAAAGAAATGATGGGAAGTATGGCTCTTGATAGCAATAGCACTAACAGTGGAAAAAATAAAAAAGGTAAACGAAAAAAGAAAAAGAAGAAAAGGCAGTAAATTTATTTCATCATAGTATGTATATATAATGAGTGACACCTTTTGGTTAAAAAATCCAGCAATTTTACTGAATAAGGAATATATTATGGAAGTATTTCCTCATGCTGAACATAATTTTGTTCGAAAACTCAATGCCGTGTCGCGCATGGTCATATTCCTCACGTTTCTAGGATTTATAATTACACAACGAATTAATATATTGATTACCGGTGTCGCCACACTTATGGCAATAATGGTATTGCATCATTATAAAAAAGACGAGATAGTGAAAGAAAATTTAGCCAATTTCAATATGAAAAAATTCAAACGCGATATCCATCAACCCGTAAAAGAAGATGAGTATGAGATGCCTACCCAACAAAATCCTTTAATGAATGCATTGCCAACTGACGACCCGAAAAGAAAACCCGCGGCACCGTCTTATAATAAAAACGTGGACAAAAAAATAAAAGACTCTGTTGACCAACGACTATATGCCGATTTAGGCGATAATATCGCATTCGACCGTTGTATGAGAAATTTCCACACTATGCCCAATACAACTGTTCCCAATAGACAAAAAGATTTCGCGGAATTTTGCTACGGTGACATGCATTCTAAAAAAGAAAAATTATTTGAATAATAAATATGCTGCGAATTTTTTTTTATTTCCGCAATATATAAATGGCAGAGTTACACAATTTTAAATTCGACAATATGACTCGTTTGGGAGAAGATCACTGTGGTCTTTCTGAAAGAGACATTCAAAATACAAAATACGGTAATTATTTCACGCAAAACTATTTTTCACATCTCTGCGGAGATCGTAAATTGGTCGATATGGCAACCAGTCAGCCCAATGTATTTTTCAAAGACGGCGTGGGTGATTGTAACATCGGCGATGAAACTACTCTTAGGGGACAAGGTGATGTTAAACACCCAGGTAGAATTATGTTAGTTGAACGACCCTATCTTTCGGTTCCTTATTTAGGAAAAGGTTCCTCCAAACCCGATATCGAAAGTATGCTTCTTATGGGTACTGTATCAACTCTTAAAAAAGACGCCAAAGTATTGACCGAAAAAGGTTTGGGCAACGAAAAAGTCGAACTCGTTCCTTCCTTACAGAAAACCATTCAGAATCCGTCAAATTTGGTAGAAGGAGAAGCTTTGGATGGTTGGATTCGTGGTGGTTTACCTACCAGAGACTTGACACGCAGTGTTTGAACATAGAATTGATTTTGTTACATCTTTACTTTACAAAATATATTTAATGGAAATTATATTTTGTTTAACTATTTTATATGGCTTCAACACGTAATATAAATACATCGCATGATTATCGTCGTGCACAATGCGAAAAAAGACACTTTTATCAATTAAATCTGGAAAAACGTGATGCAAAACCCGATGTTTGTGCTTTTCCGAAAGCCGGCGTTCTTTTTGATAAAATGCCTGGCGGATATAATAACAATACTTTATCCAATAATGCCGCTGACATCGAGAGTTTTTTATTTGGAATTGGTTCCACCAATTTGGTTAAACCGTTAGAACTACCGAAACCCAGTATGAATAATTTAAAATCAGTTTCCTTCTTTGAAAACAGTGCGACAATTATTCCAGACCCTTTGGTAATTGAGAGAGAACAAAGGCCCGTAATATTTAGGCGTTAAGTATATATTTTTTTCTCAAAAAATACTATATGGCAAACACACGTTTCAATTATGATGAAGCAAGGACCAGTAAGAGATTAGATGAGTCTACAGGTCCTGGGAGATATATGTTGAATACACCTGGTCAAGGTGCGACTCCATATTTTTTCAATGATCCTTATATGATGATACAGAAATGGGGTGGAAATTTAATGAGTGTGTCAAATGGACATCCCATTGATATTGATAGTGACTTGATGGGGCTCACAAGAAAATTAGGAAAAGATTGCATAAAAGACGAATATAGAAAACACGCCGTACATGTTTCGTCTCAAAAATTCCCCGAGAGTAAAGCATCCATGACCTTACAATCTAGAACAACACATCCCGCATGGATGTATGTCGATTTAGAACAAAATCACCGTGGACCTCTTCATTTGGACCCCCAGGAAAATGTCTTTCGTCCTTTTCATAACAATCTCAATACACGTATTTTGGAAAGAGATGCATATGATTCCAAACTTTGAACATTTTTTTTTTAAATTTGTAAAAATCACAAATTTAAATTAGAGAACTTTTTTCTTGAAAGTATATAAATGGCTGAAATAGCAGTACCCGTCTTTGCTTTAGGAGCAATGTATATAATGTCAAATCAAAAAAATAAAAATGCAAATACACAAGAATTGTCAAAAACCTTATCGAATATGACTGGTAGTATGGAAAATGTGAGAGAAGGCATGGTAACTCGAGAAAATTTTTCAGGAATCGGCTCCAAAGCCGAAAATGAAAAATATGAGGCTCAAGGTGTGCCCGTTGTCAAATTTACTGGTGGTGGAAAGGGTAATCAATCTTACAAACCTTTCGTACAAGACCCTTATTCTAATTCCCCCGAAGATTTGGTAGCTAGTCCAGCTACTTATTCTCAGCCTCTTCCAACTTGTGGTGCCGTTGGTAACAATGAACGCGTCTGGAATGAGCGCAATGGCGGTCAAGGTACACAATACAAATCTATTAATGGAAGCACTATGAATACTGCGGATTGGAAAAAACAACAACCTTTTTTCGGTTCCAAAGTCACACAAAGAGGAATTGACATTGGAAATGAAAGTATTTTAGATAATCATACTGGTACGGGAAGTCAACAAAGAAGAAAGAAATCACAGGCACCGCTTTTCAAACCCGAGAAAAACATGCAATTCGCACACGGTATGCCCAATCATACCGATTTCATACAATCGCGTATGAACAACGTTCAGAAAATGAACAATGTCAAACCTTTCCAGGAAATACGCGTGGCACCCGGTCTCAATAAAGACTATATGGACAATAGTACAGGAGGATTCAATGCCGGCATGGAAGCACGTGACGCTTGGATGCCAAAAAACGTGGACGATCTCCGTGTCAAAACGAATCCCAAACAAAGTTTTGGTGGTGTCATTCTCGGCGGAAAGAGACCCGTCCAAAATTTAGGCATACATGGAAAAATGGAAAAACACGGCGTCGAACGCTCGTGGGAACACGGTCCTGAACGCTATTTTACGACCACTGGAGCACACTTGAAAAATAGAGCACGCGATAATGTACGCATTGGACCACAAAATCGCGATTCCACCATGGAATATTTCGGTAATACACACAACGCTAGCAATGATCAGGCATCCTATACCAAACCTGTATTCCGTCCATCCACCAAACAAGCAATGGAATATAATTACAACGGTATTGCACATAATGGTCTCGGACGTAATTCAAAGAGCGATTTCGGACATGGAAGTTACTCTAATTTACCCAATTCTCGTGCTCTTACCGGGGAAATGGGTACCATTGGACAAGTTCAGCGTGGACTCTGGGCCGCCGTCACACCCATTGTAGATATATTACGCCCGACCAACAAAGAAAACGTAATCGGCAATGCCAGAGGACCTGGTAATGTCGGCGGAATAGGCGGAAATTACACCAATCCCGTACATAATCCGAAAGATATGCCGCGTACTACTATTAGACAGCAAACCACTGATACCAAACACATCATGTTGGGTGGTACGGCAAACAATGCCGCACATTCTCTCGCCAACTACCAAATGCCCCACACACAGCGTGCGTCGACCAATGTTCACTATACACCCAATGCGAGCGCTGCGGGTTTTGCAGGGGAAACACGTGCTTACAATGCCGAGTATAATGCACGTCCACACGTTCGTAAAGAAACTACTCTCCAAGGACGTGCTCCCGCTGGAAATACCAATTTACTCAATCATCACCAAAACATGTCTGTAAGGCGCAACGAAGTATATAATCCCAGTACACACTCTTTGCCGAGTATGCCGAAATCCTCAATGGGTGCCGCAAACTATGGAGAATTATCAGGGTCAAATCGTAGAGGTGTTATGTTACAAGGAGAACGTCTAACCAGTGATACTTTGGGTGCTTTTAATGAAAATCCCTTCACTCATTCTCTTACTGCAAATTATTAATGCTTTTTATAATATAAAATATATTCCCTTATAATATAAAAATGAATCAAAAAACAATGATGGTTATGCTCTTTTATGCAGTGCTTACTTTTTTGGCAGGTCCTATGGTCGGTGAGCAATTTTTAGGAAAAGATGGTGTCGGGTACGGCATGATCGTTGGTGCAGTAGTTTCCATCGGTCTCTGGTACACTGTAGGGAAAAAATTTGTAAAATAAGAAACATTTTGTGCCCTTATAAGCTTAAATACATTTTTTCAATTATATTATCGCTAATGGAAAATACAATTGAAAAAAATGACAAATCAGTTAAAAAATATAATATCGACACCATTATCCGAAATAAAATAGACAATTACGTGAAAACCAATAAAATACCGCATCTCATTTTTCATGGCCCCAATAATCCACACAAAGACGATATTATACACTATTTGATAGGTCAAATTTATAAACAAAATAAACAAAGTATTCAGAAAAATGTCATGTATGTGAATTGCTCCCATGGAAAAGGTATCCAATTTATAAGAAATGAATTAAAATTCTTCGCTAAGACCAATATTAATACTTACGACGGACAAAAATTCAAAAGTATAGTACTATTCAATGCCGATAAGTTGACTACCGATGCACAATCTGCTTTGCGTCGATGTATAGAACAATTTAGCAATTCAACGCGATTTTTCATCGTGGTCAATAAAAAAGAACGATTGTTAAAACCCATCTTATCTCGATTTTGCAAAATATATGTGAAAAAAGAAGATAAAACCGATAAAGATTCTTGTATAAGTGTGGAATCGGAAAATCTATCAAAATTTTCTAATGTATTAAACGATTATCAACAAAAAAGAATGAATTGGCTTCAAAAAAATATACTCAAATATGACCAAGAATATAAAGAAAAAAATGAAAAAATACCTTCGAGATTTGAAAGTATAATAAATTTTGCCGAGAAAATATACAACAAAGGTTATTCAGCGCTTGATTTAATCGAAATCGTTAAAATTTCGCGAATTGAAAAAATCAAAAAATTGAATTATCTTCTCTTCATTGAAAAAAACAAAAAAGAATTTAGAAATGAAAAATTACTTATATTCTTTATACTCTTTTTGTTGAAAATGCGTCCAATTTTTAACTTTGATAATATTCTATCAATATAAAAATATGGACGACTACGACATTAATAATTTATCTGAAGCCAAAAACGAATGGTCCCTCCAATTAATTAATACTTTAACCGAACCCATTTTCCGAGGTATTAAGGATATTTTCAAAGAAGCATGGCAATTATGCTATGAAGACGGTGAACCCAAAAAATACCTCATGACCTTCCAACTTTTTTTACAATCCATCCCTAATTGGAATCAGGAAATTGTAAATCAAGAAACCAAACGCATCATCAAAGAAAGCGGATGTGATTTCCTCGACGACTTAATAACGACCGTACATGTGACACAAGCTAAAATTATGACATGTATTCGTGTGACAAATCACCGCAAATTCATTAAAACTTCTTACCCCAAAATTGAAGAGTTTATTCATAAGGTATACAAAAATTACGCCAGGAAATTATGGGAAAATACATATCTCTTCCGCAAAGATGTACCTCCTCTACAATATCAGCAAAATATGCGTATGTGCAAGACACTATGCAAAGAAAGTATCATGGACGCAATTCGAGAAAGCATTCCCATTGAAGATATTTTGAAATCTTACATGGATGAAACTACCGACGAAGATGTTATTGAAAAAGTCGAAGAAGTGATTATTGAAGAGCCTGACCTTACACCATCTATTGTACCAAAGAAAAACCCAGATAATGACGATAAAAACGACGAAAAAAATAATGAAAAAAATCAATACAAAAAAGCATTGGAAAATGCCGTCGAAAATATGAATATTAAGAAACTCGATGAAAAAGATGGTGGGGAGAATAAAGAGAGCTTTCAGAATGGTGGTTCCGAGAAGAACATCGAGGAAAGTGATAATACCGATAATACTATCAAAGGTCTTAGCAATATGGGAGAAAATCGTAAATCCGATATAGCCAAAAATAATGACGTTACCATTAAATTGGAAGTGTCTGACAGTAAAGACAGTAAAGAGAGTGAAGACAGTAAAGACAGTAAAGATGGGGAAACAAGACAAAGCAAAGACAAAGACGATGAAGATATCATTAAAATTGATACCCCCACCAATAAAAAGATAATTACTACCGCCACACCACATAGCACACCTGTTAAAACAATTGGAGAAGGTGTCACACCAACTCCTTTAAAATTAGACGATGAAATTAAAACGGTATCGACACGCTTAAGATTTAATGACGAAGATAAGGTTTTGGATATGGGAACAAATAAAGAAAAAATAGTAAATGCTCCCAAAGATATTGAGAGATTAGAACAAATTTCGGAAGAACGTAATCAAAAAAGAAAAGCCGAAGCCGAATTGTTCGACGACGAGGATGATGATGACGACGATTACGACGATTACGACGGAGACGACGATTTTGAACTCATGAAAATATCCGATAAACCTTTGAAAAATTTTGATTTGGGGTTTTCGGATTTACCTCCCCTATAATTAGTGTTTTGTTTGCCCATTATTTCGGTTAATTTGCGTATTATTTGCGTATTATTTGCGTATTATTTGCGTATTATTTCGATTAATTTGTTTTCCCTTTTATACATAAAATGAATGTTAAAATCGGATTTATTATTTCCGTTGTTTACGTAGTTTTCCGTTTTTTTGAAATGAAATTTATTGAAAAAGAAAACAAACCTTTGAAACCTTTCTTCAAGGACGGTCTAATTGTTTTTCTAAGTGTATTATTGGCTACTGCTGCTCTGTCTCCAAATTCTCCCCTGAAAAATTTATTCGGCGGTAAACTCCCAACGAGCATTGATATAGGAGAGTCAGAAATTTTAGGGAATGATGAAAGTCCCCCTGTTTTTACTAATCGACCCAATTTTTAATTTGGTTTGCTCCCCCCAAATTAAAATATAATCAATTAAACATTTGACACCTTATTTGATTATTAGAACTTTTTCATTTTAAATTATGACTGAAAATAATAAAGGTGTCCTTATATTTATTTTTTTAATTTCATCTTGTAGTGTTATTTACTTATTGGCATTTTTGCTTTGTTATATAAAAGAACAGTGTGAAGAAAGCAATTGTTTTAATCGCTGTACTAACTGTTGTAAACGTAATAGATTGGATGATTTTCATATGATTTTCGAAAGTCCTAGAAGAAGAAGCGGGACTGATATTGAAATGACACCTTCTAGAGAATCTTCTCCCAATCACTTACATATAAACGAAAATAAGAATAAAAAAAATGGGTATGCTTATACTTTAGATCGCGAACCTTTGCTAATTTAAATCTTAAGTTATTTTGTATTGATTTTGTATTATTTTGTATTATTTTGTATTATTTTATCTCTACATTCCGTAGAATGGAGGCAATAGTATCCAGAAATTACCTTGTTCTTTAATGTAGGCATATTTTTCCTCATTTGTCATTTTCTTATTGCGCCATACCTTGTTGGCAAATTCATGCGGACCGTTCTTTTTGAATGCTTCGACCGCGTCAGCCCTCAATTTATATTTCGTAGTTGTCACCGGGTCTTCCAATACAAAACCTTCGATCGCCGCTCTTCCGAAAAAATCGTGTATTGCGTCGATTTTACCGCTCATTTCGGCAGTATTGATAATTTGATTATAGGCTTGTCTACACTCTTCCTCGACATCTTGACGTCCCAAAATATATTTTGGCATTGTCTCGATTTCATGGTCGATGAGTACAAAATCATCGACAAATCCTACCGCTCCTTGTGATTTCTTTCCGACCAATTCTACTGTTCTTGAGCCTGAGCGAATCCCGTAATTTATCATGCGCCTAATATACTGTGCCAATGCTTCGCACATTTTCACAGCATTTTTATATTGCTTCTTTTTCATTTTTGCCTTGTCGGGTTTTTCCCTAAGAACCCACATATAACAATGTGTGGTTACCACTTTTGTTGCTGAGCCTTCTTTTTCTTTATCCTGAGTTAAGCCTTCTTTTTCTTTACCTAGGACGATTTGCTTTGTAACTGTATCGCTCATGGTTTCGGAAGGCGATAGAGGAATAAATTTTGGTGTTTGACCGAGTGCCTTCTGTTTGGAACCTTCTTCGATTAGTACTGCTCTCTTCACAGTGTCTGATTTAGTGTCATAACGTTGATAAAAGAGGGCTTTATCAATTATGTCTTCAATGCTGGAAAATGGAGTACTATCGAATATGACCAGAGAACATTCGCCGTGGTATTTAATTGTAGTTTTATCGAAAACTGTGCCGTTCCAATTTTCAAAGGCACGTTTGGCACCTTCGTCGACAAAGGCAGAGGAACTGGTTTCACTATTCGTGAATACGTGTTTCATTTTGTGCCCTGAAAAAGCATTATTTATTTCATCCAGAGTTATTGCTTCTTGTCTTTGCAACTTTGGTGGAGGAGGCATTTCTTGTAATAAAGACGCCATACTGTTGTATTATTGACGGTGAAAATATTTGTATTGTTTTGTATCTATTTTGCTTCGTATAATGAATAACTTTGGTATTCATTATATTTCGATTTGTTTATAATTTCACTTAGATAGTGTATGTTTATTTTGCTGCTTCTGCTTTTGCTGCTTGTTGTGCTTCTGCTGCTTCTGCTGCTTCTGCTGCTTTTTCTTCTGCTTCTTTTGTCATTTTCTCCAATAATTCTCGAGGATTGATATTTTTTTTTTCCAATGTGGCTTTAAAATGGCGGTATAATTCTTTTACCCTTTCATTATTTTCGATAGCTTTTTTAACATTATCTTTTTTACTTTCCTTGTCTTTTAAGACTGTTTGTATTTGTTCCGAAAAGGTCTTTCCATTTTTCGTCATTTTATTTATCCGTCGTTCTTCCGCTGCTTCCTCACTTTCATTATCATTTACGTTTATACTGATTTTCGACAAATTTTCGATTATTACTTTCTTTACGTTTGTCATTAAACCGGTTAAATCTTTATCTGCTTTGTCATTTACTGGTTTAAATTTTTCGATCAACACATTTATTGCAACTTCTTTTGTCAATACATTTATGATTGGTTTAAATTGTTTATTCTCTTCGTCTTTATCTATTAACTGGAGTGCCGTGTTACCATTCGAGTCCTTCGCATTCACGTCTGCCCCCTTTTCGATCAACAGATTGACGATTTCTGTGTTCCCGTTCTTGCTCGCCAACATGAGTGCCGTGTTACCCTCCTCGTTCTTCGCTTTCACGTCTGCACCAGCTTCCAACGCCGATCCCATAATACTCATATTCCCACTTTTTGCGGCATCTAGTAGTTGTTTGTTCGCATGTTCTTTTTCATATTGTTTTATTTCTTTTTTATTAGCTTCTCTTAAAATAAATTCATTGAAGTTTGGGTTCTTTATATATATTTTTTTTTCAATTTCACCTCCAGGACTGATGTAGTTTAAATAATCATTATTATTATTATTTATTTTCCATATTTCTGTATTACCGTCAGAACGTTTTATTAATACTATTTTATCAAGAAGTAATCTTCTTCTTTCATATTCTTTATTCATTTTTTCTTGAAATTCCTCCAGTTCCTTTTTTTTTTCTTTTGCAAGTTTTTTATTGTCTTCATCCATATCATTGCCTACATCTTCAATAAATATCTGATTAAAAAAGGACCAATCAGAGTAAGCCGAGGGGTTTTCATTTATATCATAACCATTTTTAATATCATTTTTAATATTTTCATAATATTTATCTATTTCGATACGATTTTGTTTTTGTTTTGTTTCTTTTATTATTTTATCTATTATTTCAAATTCTTCTAATTCATTTTCTGTCAAAAATTTTAAATTTGACAACACCTCATCATTAGTAGAATTCTTAATTTTTCTTCGCTTTTTGCCTTGGTGAAACACAATATATTTCATTTTAATTAAATCAGATACCTTTGAAACATTACTTTCCAAATCATTGCCATTCTTATATTTTAATAATTCATAATAAAAAGTTTCATCATCTCCTTTCATAGTTATTTTTATTATTATAGGTTCTTCTTCCAATCGTATTCTTCTTTTTGTTTTATAAATCTTCCCTATTTCAATATCCTTAAATTTTACAGTTTCAACCGTTTTTTTTTCTTCTACCTTACTCTTCTCCTCGACAGCTTCTTTCAACAGATTGACGATTTCTGTGTGCTGTTCCTTGCTCGCCAACATGAGTGCCGTGTTACCCTTCGAGTCCTTCGCATTCACGTCTGCACCCTTTTCGATCAACAGCTTGACGATTTCTGTGTTCCCGTTCTTGCTCGCCAACATGAGTGCCGTGTCACCCATCGTGTTCTTCGCTTTCACGTCTGCACCAGCTTCCAACGCCCTCTTCACCCCCTCCAAATCCCCACTTTTTGCGGCATTTCGTAGTCTTTTATTATGCCGCACTTGCCTATTCTCCTCCCACTTCTTTTTCTTTTCTTCTTCCTTACTCTTCTCCTCGACAGCTTCTTCCAACAGCTTGACAATTTCTGTGTGCCCTTCCCCGCTCGCCAACATGAGTGCCGTGTTACCCTCTTTGTTCTTCGCTTTCACGTCTGCATCAGCTTCCAACGCCCTCTTCACTCCCTCCAAATTCCCACTTTTTGCGGCAGTTAGTAGTCTTTTATCAGGTGTTGGAGCAGGAGGAGGAGGACGCTTATTGGAGGACTTTTTCGATTTACTCCTCTCCTCGCCAGCTTCATCTCTCGTCAAATTATTGGCGCGACGAGGAGGAGGAGGTCGCTGTTGTGTTGAGGTAAGAATAGGATTTTTTTTATAATCATTTTCTCCCGTATCGGAGTCGTCCGATTTGCTCTCCTCCACGCCACTTTCCTTATGATTTTCTTCGAGGTGGGGGAGAGGTGGTATGAAAAAATTATCGTAATCTTCTGAGCGAAGAAATATGAAAAGACCTTCGAAATCGCCATTCACTGACTTGTGTTTTAGGTAAACTTTTACCATATTTCCTTCGTTTTTATTTAAATTGAATGATCGAAGCATATCCCTCAGAAGCACTGATGATTTACTTTGATTTTTTTCATCTTGTGCTGGCGACAAAGTGCTTTCATTGTTTATTTTGTGGATATGCCAGTTGTCGCGGAAATATATTGCTGAGTCTTTCCATTTATTGAAATCCTTCATTTGCTCTGCGTTCAAACTGGCACTGAGATTAGTTTCATCCCGTATTAAAAACCAATTGTGTAATATGGTGGCATTTCCACCCTGTTTTTTCTCCATTTTCTCCATCTCTTGAAGTTTTTCAATCTCATCTATGTGTTCGGTACTCCAGTCACCATTGTCGCCAATAATTTTATATTTCAAATAAAAAAAATTTTGAATATCCGAATTCTTTTTTATATCTTCACCTTTGTATTCATAAAAATGAGGTCGATACACCATTCGAACTTTTCCCGGATTATCTTCGACCTCAAAATCTTTCCCGAAGTTAAATGGAATTTTTTGTATAATTATATGTAAATCTTCACCATCAATATTAAACATTTGGACGTTGGGCAATGACTGTTCGACCGAACTGGGAAGCCAATTCGACCAGCCATTGTATGTACTAAAAAATGGTATTTTTAATACATTGATGGTACCTCTGAATAATTCCATTTTAACAGTCTGGGACGGTACTTGACTGCTGTCGAGAACTATTTGTTTAAGTTTACTTAAATCTGAAATCTCATTGGCAATATTTAAAACTTTTTCTTCGGGCTTTTCATTCAGCCACTTTTTTAATTCTTCATAAGATAATAAAAATTTATTTCTAACTATGTTACTTTGCGGTTGACCGGTCGTTACAGTGGAGACATCATCGCCCTTCTCCTCTTCTGCCCCCGCATTTTTCAATGCATCGACGATTTCTGTGTACCCTTCCTCTTTCGCCAACGCGATTGCCGTCCAACCATTATTGTCCTTCATATTCACTTCTGCACCCGCCCCGATCAACATATCGACGATAGCTTTGTATCCATTATACGCCGCCAACATGAGTGCCGTGTTACCATCATAGTTCTTCGCTTTCACGTCTGCACCCTTTTCGATCAACAGCTTGACGATTTCTTTTTTCCCATGCATGGCCGCAAATATGAGTCCTGTGTTACCATCATCATCTAATTCCGAGTCAACAGCTTCATACAATTTGACATTATTCATACTATTTTCTTTTATGAATTTAAAAATCGTATCCTCTGCCATCTTTTTATATTGTAAAGACATAAAAAAATACCTAAATTTAAAGCCATATTATATTACAAATTTGATTTTGTTTTTTGTTTCTGTTTAGTTTTTTGTAATTTCTTCGCCCTCATTTTTTCCTGATAGTTCTTCTTTTGTTCTTCCGTCATTTCTTCGTATCGCTTTTTGTTTTTTCGGCGGCGCTTCAAATATTCCTTCCTCTGAATAGAATGTTCCCCATCGCTCGTCTCCCAGTATGAGACCCATTTATCTTGTGTCCAGGTCCACGCTTGCAATTGATTGTCGAAACAAATCGCAAAACACAATCCCTTACGGTCTTCAAAATCCTCCCCGGCCTTAGGTAATTTATATGTTTGTCCATGAACAATTACCTGCGAATATCCAAAAGTTCTTGCTCCATAAGAAGGGTGTCTAAATTTATCCTGCAATTCATCATACAACCATCCTGCTTCAATGACATCTTGCTCTGGATTGTCTCTTCGCACCTTTTCAAAGGCATGGGGGAGATACTTCTTCGCCCATTCCTCGCCACCAAAGTCATTGGTGTCTTGTACTTCTCCTTTGTTCTTTTGTTGTTGAGTAGACATTATATTTGTGTTTACGACTGTAATGTTATAAATGTATTTATTGGGACTTATTTAAGTTTCTTTATTTGGAGAATTAAAATTCGATTTGATTTGAATATGAAAAAATCAAAATTGTATTGTAATGCAATGTAATGTATTGTATTAAAAAAATGTATTCAAAGTTACCTTTGAATACGTTTGAGATAAGGGTAGATTACTAGATGTAATCGCAATGCTCTATGTGGGGCTCGAACCCACGACCTGCGGCTCATAAGACCACCGCTCTGCCATCTGAGCTAAAAGAGCTTGTTTTGTTAATTTTCGTTATAATATAATATAAGCATAGCTATTATGGCAATAAATGTATAGTAAAGTAAATAACTCTTACCTTTTAATTTGTTTATTTTTACAAAATAATCGGAAAAACCAAATGCAGCAACATATAAAAAAACGTATCCTATTTCTGTGGGAAGCATGTATATATAAGTTTTTATATTATTAATTTATCCATCGATATAAGTAAATTCCCAATATAAGACCAAAGAAATTGACAATAGGGTCACTCATTTTACCGTACCACCATTTTTTGTATCTATTTCCTTTAATTTTGCAAAAACCCCAGCCTTTAATTATATCGGGTTCATAAATTCCCACGTAAGTTTCGAATAATTCCCATATTATACCCAATAAAAAAGTAATGAAAAAAACATTGTGATACAAATAGCCAATTAACATAAAAAATAAAAAATGAGATAAACTCCAACCATCTATACCATAATTTCCAGAATTTTTAATTAAATCAAACTCAAGAATATCTTTATGATCTTTTATATGAGAACATCTATATTTACCATAAGCGAATATAACTATAATACAGCTAAATAATATTGCAAAATAAGAAAAATCCAAGTATTTATATTCGTTTTTTATACGTTCAATAATATTATCATCCATAATTTCTATGCTTTCTTTCATTATTATAAACAAATATAATAGTTAATATTGTATTTATAATAATAACGCCCACCGTGGGGCTCGAACCCACGACCACCAGCTTAAAAGGCTGGCGCTCTACCAACTGAGCTAGACGGGCAATAAATCTCTTTGTTTTTAAACAAATGCGGATTATTATAATTTACCATTTGGGCGTTTAAGCCACTCAAAGGAATTGAACCTAAAATTATTATAAATTGCTGTAAATAATCCATTGTCACAAATGTGACGACGCTCGATGCAGGGGTCGAACCTGCGACCTTACGATTAACAGTCGTACGCTCTAGCCAACTGAGCTAATCAAGCAAATAAAGGATACTCATTCGGTTTTCGGCGATGTATTCTACCAATTGAACTATAAAAGTAGGGATTGAACCTACATCTCATCGCATCATTTTATTGTATAATGTAACAAATAAAAATTGCTGTTAGAAAACCTCGTCGTGATTCTCAATTCAAAGAATTGAGAAGATCACAACGAGAAAGTCCTTTACTCGTTATATTTTCGTTTTAACGAAAATTAACGAAATCCGAAGAGCCGGAATCGAACCAGCGACCAATCGATAACTACGATTTTAAATAACCCTACAGTCGACCGCTCTACCAACTGAGCTATCTTCGGAATATTAGTCTTAGGAATTATTTCCTATTATGTTGGTAATATTTTTGTTTTTTTGTTTTTTGTTTACGGTTTTCATTTTTTAACGCGCTCTACCAACTGAGCTACATCGGGAAATCCAATGGTGGGACTCGAACCCACGACCACGTGCTAATAATGCAAAAAAAAGAATTGCTGTACGAAAACCTGAGGGAACCAAGGTTCCCCCATACCCCCTCCTCGTCGTGATTAAATTTTTTTTGCCCGATGGTTTTGAATCTTAGGTCAAAGACCTAAGATTATAAAAGAGTCAGGCGATGTGTTATCGGTGGGATTTGAACCCACGCATACGTACGTATAGTGCATCTTAAGTGCACCCCCTTAGACCTCTCGGGCACGATAACCTTTCCGGTGTTTCTGGAAACTTGTTTATGCTAATAATGCTTTTGGAAGATTGCTGTCTTGTTTCACAATTATATATTGCGTTTGTTCTTTATATTGTTTTAGACTAAATATCTTTAAATTGGACTTAAAGAAATTCAGCAGGGTTAACGTCTCCTTCGGGTTCTTCTATTTGTTCTCTTTCTCATTGTTTTTAATTTCTTTCTTGTTTTTTTACGTTTGAGCTTTTTTCTTGATTTTTTACGTTTGAGCTTTCTTTTGGTTCTTGTTTTTCCTTTACCATGCCTGACGGGGCTTTCTCC
>Ga0181585_10002164_pt1 | contig 17449 bp, 21 predicted proteins | sample 071ome_29_FD_132469 | JGI IMG/M metagenome (GOLD analysis project Ga0181585, IMG submission 132469) | Coastal salt marsh microbial communities from the Groves Creek Marsh, Skidaway Island, Georgia - 071407BT metaG (megahit assembly) | ecosystem: Environmental > Aquatic > Marine > Intertidal... | reverse complement strand
TGGCAGTTGGCCAACACTCCCTTGTCCTGTAGTTCACTGGCCTGTATCCTGTTGGCCACTTCGCCTATGCTACATTTCAATCCCATAAATTCGTAGTCCGCTTTTGGTACGGTGCCCGTCAGTCCCCAACGTATGCCACAGTGTGCAAATGGTCCTGTAAGTAATCTCTTCAACACGTCGGCCTTGGCCATGTGAACCTCATCTATAATAATGGTGTTGATGCCCTGTATGGCTTCTAGGAATTCTGTTGTATGCTCGTCCTTACTTTTCTTCTCCAACACATTTAATGATTGCCATGTGGCTATAGTGTTGAACCTACCCAGTTCTTTCCTATCGCCGTAGTACACACCGACATCTAGATTACAAGCAAGAAAGTCTTCCTCTGTTTGGGTGACTAGACTCTTGTTAGGTACGATGGTCAATGTCCTACCGTAAGGTTCAACTAATTGACACAACGCCGCTGTGATTATGGTCTTACCTGCTCCGGTGGCAATCTCCTGTATGCACTGGGGATTCTCAATGAACTTGTTTATGGTCTCCACTTGGTAGTCCCTTAACTGTATGGGTTGTCCCGCACAAGGATGATTTTCTGGCCATGTGATGTGTGCTAGATAATCTTTATCCACTGCCTTAAATTCGTAGTTATGTTGTTCTCTGTGATCCTCGAAGTCCACATACACCCCACCATCCTCCAGTATGGGTAGTATCTGATCAACTAGGTTGAGGTATGTTGTGCCTCCAAGCCCAAAGAAACTGACCTTGCCATCCCATCTACCCAACTTCACTGCTGGTAAATGTCTTGCATATGGTATCTCATACTTGAATTTGTTAGATAGTCTCTTACGCCATTCGAGGCTGAGGTTCTCGAATTTCACATTCACTTCGTCCTTTATTACTAATTTGCAACTGCTCATTCTATACCTGTTCTATTACGTGATCATGCCAATCCCAACTACTTGGTTGGTGATCACTATAATACAACTTTTTTGGAAGATTTTCAAGTAGTCTTTTGAGGTTGTCTGTGCCAGTGGCGTAGTATCCACCACCTAGTGCTATTAAAGAAGCTTGTGGTTTTACCTTGCTCTTGATCAAGGCACGTGGTATCCTGTTCCTGACGAAGATGATTTTTGTAGTGTCATCTATAAACTTGAACTGTTTGCTCATCTGGTGTAGTTCGTAGAGATTCTCAAAGAACTCCCTAGGCTTCTTGTCATCTATAACGGTTGTCCTTGCACTGTAACCTCTGTCTTCTTTCCTGTATACAGGTTCCTTGAGATCAAAACCCCAGGCACACTGTTTCATCATGTCTATGCCGTGTGATTCAAAGATCTTCAACCAGTCCCAGAATTCCTTTATCTCCTGTTCCTCATGCACGTCACTGTGGCATGGCATCAGCAAAGGGAAAGCATCCAGTTCTATCAACGCTTGTACAACTTCCTTCTTGGTGTGTGTCACTGAGTTGATCCACAGTTTATGGTAGTCGTGGTGTGCTATGCGTCCGGCCAAATTAGATTTAGCAGATACCGATATGCCCTTGGGTGAAATCGCAAAATTCTTCAGGCTGTCCACTTGCTGTAACAATGGCAGTTTTGAAATGTTTTCTGTCCAGTGTTCCGCTAAGGATTCCGGAGCATCGTCGATTACAATTTCGTTTTCCGTTTGCCTAGCAGTTGGTTGTCTGTGCCCCACTATCTGTTTCCTTACAGCATCGAAGTCGTCCAGCAGTTCGGGTGTGATGAATTTGAAATCATAACGTACCGCTATCAGTGTGAGGTAGTATGTGGTCACGTCCGTATGCATGAACGTCCATTTCTTGTCCTCTCCGGCGTAGAGTGCGTACATGCCAGGTAGGTCACGCTTGTCCTTGAGGCAACGTATCAGTTGTATTATCTTCTTGTCGTAAGGGAATCTCAATTCAATCTTGTCCAACCCATTGTCATCTGTGTATTTCTCTATACTCTTATCAAAACTTATCACCCTAAAGTCTTCCTCGTAGACCGGATTATCCAGCAAAGATTTTATATCCATGTGGTGTGCTTGGAACTTGGAAAGGTAACGCTTAAGGATGACTACTGCCAAACGTGCCTGTTTCTCTGTCCAGGCGTACTGCGACTCTGCCAATGATCTCACTGTTTCCCTGTCCTTGGGGTGTGGGTTGATATGGTTCGTACGGTGATCAGGCCAGAAATAATCGTTATATGCTAGTATTTTAAGTGCTTCATTTATGGTTTTTGGCAAATCTGACTGCATTTTGATACCTGGTAATTTAGATAATTATTAGTATATTATAGCACAATTGGTAAAACTGTCAACCATGAAAAAAACGAAAAATAAAACCGTAAATGTGAGGAAACAACTGAAGCTCCGGTTGGAAAACACAATTACCAGATACAAGAATACCAAAGGATTTAAGCCCACTCAAGACCAGTTGTATCATTGGTTCAGGATACTGAATCGTGGGTTGTTCAATAGTAGATTACCATCTGTGTCATTACGTGTGAAGAAACTGCATAAGGACTGGGGTAGGTGTGTAGCCAATTGGGATAACAGGAAGACACCAAAGGGTAAGTTCGATCAAAGGGTCATACCCTATCACATCGATGTAGAATTTTACATAGAACTACACTGTAAATTTCCTACCTGGAAGGACTTTGTTGAAACCCTGGCACACGAGATGGTACACCTGTATCAGATGACTTGGTTGAAGGATCCTTACAGCAATCACAACAAGAACTTCTTTGCTTGGAAGAATAAATTCAGGCTCGCTGGTCTAGACCTATCGAGGTGTTAGAACCTTTTCAAACTCATTGTAACTTATAATCTTGCTGTTGCCCAGGTCAGTGCCTGTCTGCAGACGATGTAAGAACTCCGGAGGATTGTCATGCACTATAGTATAATTCACATAAGGTCTCAGTTTCAACATCTTTCTGAAAGTGGCTAACCATCCCTCAAAAATATCGCTACCGTTTCTTTCGCCATAACAGTCTGTTCCTTGGTATATGTTATTCAGCTTACCCTTGCCGTACTCCCTGAAGTCATATCCAATGAGATATATATTTTTGTGTCCATGCACCCCAGCAGTCCAGAAAGCGGCATTACCCGATATCCAGTGTGGATTGTGTGGTATTAGGTGTAACATGCCCTTGTTCTGTTTCCTGTTGACTTCCAGGGAAGGTGCATAGTGCACAGTCTTTAGTCCCACACTATCCTCACACATCTTGACTGTGATTCTTGTATCAACAGAAAATATGAAGTCTGGTAGGAAATCTCGATACAGAGCATTACATCCATAGGTCTGTCCTGTGGCTTCTAGTCTGGTTAGATCGAATCCCTGTCGCGAAGGACCATTACCTATACAGTAAGCGTTGCCTCGTGGAACTGCTTTGACTTTGTCCTCGAAGAACGCGGTCTCTTGTATTTTTTTCCCTTGCCGCAGTATAGTTTTTAAAATGACCGTCTCCCCTTGATACGGTGTCCATTCGATGGGCTGTATTTCGGTCCTCTTACCTATGTTCACTGTTTTCATTTGATATATTTCTCCTGTAATCTTTTCTTTATTCTTTTCCATGGCAGTCCCGCTTCTATCTCGTCCTTGAACCATTCCGTGTAGGACAACCAGTTAGCCCAAGTGATCCTGTTAGGCATAGCCGGTGTATTGATGTCGGCCAGACTGGTGTTGCCCACATCGTAGCACAGACTGGATTCTGACACGAAGACCGGCACGCCTCTGATAACTGCCTCCATGGCGGGGTTGGAACTGTGATTTATCACTGCCCAGGTTCTCTCGAGTGTTTTTTTGAAATCGGTGTCGTCGTAGGTCCTGTAGTCTCGTTTGGGCATCCGTACCTTTACGTTTTCGAAATCTTTTGCTGAGAAATCGATCTGATTTCTTGGATGTGGACGAACCAGTATTGGTCTTGTTGTGTACTTCCTAATTTCTGTAATCTGTTGTGCTATCCAGTTCTGCATCTTGGGTAAACTCTTCCATTGTTCTGAAGCGTCGTGCTGACCACAGACAACGATTAATTCTCCTGTGGGATTCCATGGTTGAAGCTCGTGTTTGAATAATGGCCATCTCTTGTCATCAAACTCCTGGTTGGCGAAATCGGCGTCTCTGTTAATACCGTTGATGCCTATCTTGAAACTCTGATTCCTCCTCAGTCCGCCTACCTCTATCACAATGACAGGTTTGTTGTTTTTCCTATATTCGTTCCAGATTCTTTGATATTGTTGCATCCTGCCACGCCATAACACACTCCATATCACTGCCACGTCCGCGTTGGCTGACTTGTTGAGGTACACAGTCTCTCCAGCATCCTGCAGACTCTTTATGAAAGCATCAAAGATGGGTTTCGAATTCATAGGTCCGTGTTCTGTCCAAACTTCTATTCTCATATGGTAGGTGGTGCTTTCTTCCAGTAGTCGATGTCTTGCACATTCGTTGGTGAATTTGGATTGGCTCGTAGATCGTTCTTGGCCGATGTGCCCAACTTTTTTCTTTTACCTTTCATGTGATCCATGTAGAGTCCTAGTTCACTGTTAACGAAAACATGATGTCCTTTGACCCCTTTCCAATACCCTATATCGTTCACAGTGATATTCTTGTCTTTCCTATAGATCTTTGACAGATGCCAGAATACGTAACTGTCATGCCATTCCAAAAGTTTGAAAACTTCATCGGTGACATATAGATTCTCCCAGTCATTTACGAAATTCTGTATCTCAGGATGACGCATGTTGTATCCAACGAAACCACATTCAGGATACTTTCCTCCGTCGTTGAGTTTGGGATTCTCACGACCCAGGTATGTGAGCATGGTGTCTTTGGGCAACAGTTTTTTAAAGAAATCCATAGGCACGGGCCTGAAAGTGAATGTGTCTCCGTCTATCCAAACAACGTAGTCGTATTCCTTGGAATTACGCACAGCGTTCACTACACAGAATACTTTGTTAGCGAATCTCACAGCGGCCCAAAGGAATGATCCCTTGTTCTTATCCGCGCCGCCTTTGGTCTGCAATTCAGCAGGACGTCTCACGCCACCTGGTATTTCCTGTAGCTCTCCGTTGGCTACTGGGTCGTCCTTGTGCTTGTCTTTGAATTTGAAAAGCTCCGGTTCGGCGGAATTGAGATTTATCCACGTTATCCTGTCATACCTGCATTCGGGTTTGGGTTCTTCTGCATACACAACGATATCAATTTCTTTTGGAAATTGTTTAGCCATGGACTCTATGCCCTTCTTGCCGTACTGTTGCCAACAGCCTGGCTTATATGATGTGATAACTTTAATTTTCATTTATTCTTCTAACCAATTTCAAATATCCAGGCCAGTTTTTTAAATGTATCTGTTGAGTTATAGGTAACTCTAAAAAATAATCCGACTCGCCTCTTCTATAAAATTTAAGTTCATTTGGTACATCTGTTTTATTTTTCTTCTGCATTTTTGAAAATGTAGTTTGTGCCTTGGCATGTATAAAGCACGACTCGTCGCTTGATCCAAAAATAAATTCTATAAGTTTTATCCATTCTGTGTCTTGCTTTTTTAATTCTTCGTATTTGATAGATATTTTTTTTCCATTGTGTTGTTGATAGTGATCTAATTGTAGATTCATAAAGTTAATTATGTTATCAAATCCCCAGTGTTTATCGTAGGCAAAATCCACAATATTATCGTATTTTGGGGGTGTAAAGTTTTTATAGGGTATACTTTGTAGATATGGCCAGTAACTGAATAGCACGTCAAGGGGATCTCTAAACAGATATACAATATTTTGCTTCTTCATTTCTTCAATAAAGATAAATTGTTTTTTTTCCTGTATTGCAAAATATTCATTCCATGGTATGTGCCCCGTAGTACTCATATAGTCATGCCTGAAAAGTATCCTTGGTATACCAGGTCTTGGTCTATCAACCCATTTGCTAAATTCCACATCATACTTTTTTGCGATATAATGTCCAAGTAGATGCTTCATCCATGTACGACCACATCTAGGAAAACTTAATATTAAATTAGAAATATTATCATATTGATTTTTGAGTATATCTATTCTTCTATGCATACCCTAATTTCTCCTTAAATCTTTTGAATACGGTACCGTTACGTATTTCTTCTGTTGTCCATTGCTTGTATCCAATATCGTATATCCATTGTGTCCTGTCTGGGTATTCGGGTGTTTCTATATTGTTGAGATTAGTATTCGCTACAGGCCAACAAAGTGCAAGATCTGAGGTACAAAAGGTAGGTATTCCACGAACACAAGAGTCGACGCTGGCAGTAGAATTGTGAGTAACAACAGCATGGCAATTACTTATAACCTCTTGGAAATTGAATCTGTAATACTTTTTCTCATCTCCTATCCAATCCGACTTGCCTTCTAATAGTTCACAGTCTTCGGGAAATTCATTTTTCCTTTTAATCATTTGTGCCATGTGATTTGGATGCGGTCTTATAAGAAACTGTCTGTCTGTGGCCGGCCTCAGTTTTTCATATACCCTCATGAACCAATCGATTGGATCTAATTCATCCATACTCCAATTGTCTTTAGGCTGTAACACAAATAATATGGGATCTTCTTGATTTGATTTACGCCATGGTTCATATTTTACATTCCATAATTTTTTCATCATCTCCCAACGATCATTGGGACTATCGTCGCTGAGGAAATCGCCATTGTTCATGGGAGAGTACAAACTTACACGCCAATGGTGTTTTGGGTGCGTAATGGTGTTGCCAAAACTAGATAGTATGCCTCCGTCAAATGTGATAATGTGTATTCCTTTTTTCTTGGCACGCTCTACTAAATCTCGTCTCCTACCTTTTGTGTGATGAAGTTGGTTCTTTCCACCATACCCAAACATGCATCCTATAGGAGTTGAAGGCTCCATTTCATTTTCTCTCCATTCACCTTCGAGCTTTTCATTAACCAATATTGGATTATCTCCAGATGCTTTTATTCCTTCGGCCATGTGTTGTAGAAGCTGGAAACTAGCTCCTTTTTTTCTATCCTTCACTGTTCTTCTGAATATCTCAACGTCCATTGATCAACCTCCTTGCTGTTCCGTCACTCATTTCTTTAGCTGTAAATTGTCCGTAAGCTAGGCTATAAAACAAAGGTCTAGGATCTTCGTACCTGGGGGATTCTATTTTAGTAATATCTGATTCTGCTATAGGGTAAGCACAATTATTTTCGTCTGTAAATACAGGCACACCATTGGCTAGTGCTTTTATTGTTATTGAACTATTAAATGTAACCACAGCATGTATCTCTCTCCAGTCGATTTTTTCTTTTGAAACAGATGTGTTGTTTTCTCCTGTACGCATTTCTCCGTTTGAATCGATGTATGCTTCAGGATTATAAGGCTTATCTCTTACTATTATTTCTCTGTCGGTATTATTTTTTAATTTTTGGATCGTCTGCTCTAGCCAATTTTCGCATTTAAAAAATGTGCTAATAGACGAAGTAGGAGGGCACACTAATATTTTTTTTCCCGATCTGTGATACGGCCTTATGTCAAAAGGAAATGTCGACTCAAAACGATCTTTAGGTCTTTCCTCTAACTGATTCTTGACATGTCCGTTTTTTACTATTCTTAGGAAGTAAGGTTCCTGCCTACTGTTCCCCCAGTATGGTCTGTCCATATAATAAAAATTAATTTTGTTCTTCGCACAATGTTCGTATACTAAATTTGTCCCTCGCAGTATACCAAACAACCAGACTTCTTTAGCATCATCTAATTTTATTATTTTATCATAGTCTAATATCTTAGAATTTGGAATTCCTTTTTGTGCGAATTTAATATATTTTTCGGTTAATTCTCTATGTGTTCGGCTTAGATAAATCATTTTTGTATTTTACAATATTTTATAACAGGTGTCTAACTAAATCTGGTATATCAACTTCAAAATTAACTAGATCATTGAATCTTTTTACACCTTTTGGTTTTTTACCTTGTATTTTTATAGGCAAGATCTTTGCTAGGTATAGTTCGTGATTCAAACCTAATTGGTGAGACAATACAGGATATACTTTCTTTCTAATCATGTTTGGGTCTTGTATCTCAATGACTTTCGTTCCTGGCTCGCACCAGAGTAGATTAGTTAGTCCTGCACCGTGTGTTGATACTATGTGAGATGCTTCAGAGAAACACCTTACTTGTTCTTTGATCGATAAATTTTCCAAAGTCACTGTCTCCCATCCTTTAAGAGCCATGAGTAACTTTTCAGCATTTAGTAGTTTCCTGGTTTTAGCGTCTTCACGAGAAATAAAAATTTTCCTCTTTCTCTCTGATCCAACCTTTAGTATGTTTTTTAACACCCGGAGCCATGGTGCTAGGTGTGGTGTGGTCACTCCGTCATTGTAATTGCTGAGGCTTGGCACAATCAAATGTTTGAACTGCCAGGTCTCATCTTCGGGCATTACCATATACTTGAGTTCTGAGAAGAATTCTTTTGCCACCTTGTCAAAGTACTTGCTGGGGTTTGATAGTACAAATACATACTTGGCGAAGTTGGTTGACCACCTCTTCTCAATCAATCGAAACTTAGAAATTACATCCATCCATATGTGCCATGGATTATTGGCGCTGTCCTCGTCTATGGGTAGCCACACATAGGTGTAGGTCTCATTGAATTGCCTGGTCACGGGCGGTAAGTCGATCTCCATGTGATCACCCCATTTCTTCCATAGTCCATGTGTTTTGTTGGGTTTGTTCCTACTCTTGTGTGTGAGATTCCATACATGATTGGTGATCAGATGATCCTCGTTGGTCAGCAATAATGGGCAACTGTGTGTTCTACAGTCAAAGAATTCTGCCATAAAAGTGGGCAACGATTTGAAGTTTGGATCAACATTCTTGTGGTAATTGACCGAGTACTCGTATCCACTGTCGATTGTTGGGAACCTATTGAGGAAATATTTCAAAGAATCAATATTTTTAACCGTTGGCATACGAATAATTATACTGTAAAATAGACTATGATGCGATTATTTTCCAATGGGTGTAGTTTCTTAATCACTCGTCCTAAGGACGGTGTGGATACATTCACGACTAAGATCTTGGCAGAACAGTACAATCTGGAGTTACATAATCTCGCCATGGGCGGCAGGGGAAACGACCGTATCAGCTTCACCACAAAATTATGGTTCCAACAGAATCACTCAGAGGATGTATTCGCGGTAATAGGGTGGTCAAGCACACACCGACATGACTACATGACCAACGATGGTTGGAAGAAGGGAAGGATACCCAACATGGAATCCACGTGGAGGACATGGAAGACAGCAGACAATCTACGATTCATCACCGGACAACCTGGATGGGACGTTGACCAGCAAGGGGAGATGAGGTTCGTAGATCACGTGTTAGACCTGCAGAATTTTTTTGAGTTGAACAGAATACCATACGTTATGTACAACAGCCTTCCTAATACTATCACATCACCTAACACAGATCTAAGAACAATGCAATCATCAATCAACAAAGATCGTTTCTTCAATTTCGAAACTAGCCATTATGATTTCATCATGGAGAACAAACACATAGTCAGTCCAGACGATCCACACCCATCTGCGGAAGGGCACAGTCAATGGGCCAAACACTTAACGGATTTTATAGATGCTAACAATCTACGCACCATTCAGTAATAAAAACAGCAAGGCCTGGGAAGTATTCAACGGTGTTGAGAAGTCTTGGCCAGATCAGATAACCAAGTTAGACAATGCCACTGAAACCGATCCTGTGATCAACAGCATGTTCTGGGGATTCGTTGGCAACAACAGGGAAATGGTCAAGAAGTTGGAAGCACGTAATCATAGTTATTGGTTCACAGATACTCCTTATTTTGGTAGATTTGACAACAACGATTTAAAACCTAACAACCATTACTGGAGAATTTGTAAAAACAGTATACATGTTCCTTATATTAAAGATTGTAAGTCAGACAGATTTGAAAAGTTTGGGATGAAAGTCAAAGCCCCGACCTTTAAAGGAAAATATGTTTTAGTTTGTCCTAGCTCAGCAGGTATAAACGCATACATAGATCAACCAAACTGGACTAACGACACGATAGAACAGATCAAGAGATACACGGACCGACCTATCAGACTTCGACACAAGCCTAGGGGCAGGGGTACATCAGGACCAAGTGAGGCCAAGGTATCCCTATCCGAGGACCTCAAGGATGCCTGGTGCGTTGTCACTAGTTGTTCGATTGCGGCGGTGGAGGCCGTGTGCGAGGGTGTTCCGGTGTTCTGTCATGAGAAGAGTTTTGCTGTAGATGTTGGCAACACAGAGTTAGCAGACATAGAGAGCCCTTACTATGGAGGCCCGGAGCCATGGCTATATAGCCTTGCGTATCAACAGTTCACACCAGAAGAATTTGAGAACGGTTCCGCAGTTGAAATATTGATGGACAAAGGTTTATTGTGAAAATTGAAAAATTGAAAAATGGACTATGGGTTCCGTCTACAGATGCACAAATAGAAAAATGGCGTGTTGACGGATCCCCTCACATGCAGGACAAGTGTCTCAATCAGTTTATCAAATGGTGTGACAATCAACATAAAAAATTTAATCTAATAGTTGACGTGGGAGCATGGTGTGGAACGTGGGCAACTTCTATGCAAAAATATTGTAAAAAAATGTATTGTTACGAGCCAAACAAAATACATTATGAATGCCTTGCAAGGAATCTATCACTATATAATCATGTGAAATTATACAATCAGGCAGTTGGTAACGATGACGGATTCGTAAAACTTACCAATGAGTTTGCCACCCAGAACACTAGGGTGTTGTTAGAAAAAGGCGAAACAAAGATCAATAAACTAGATTCTCTAGATGTAGGAGAGGCTGACATGCTGAAGATAGATGTAGAGGGACTAGAGATGGAAGTTCTAAAAGGCGCATCAAAAACGTTGCAGAATATAGAATACATCATGATTGAATTAAACAATAACAGTAAGAAGTATGGCAGTAGTAATCTTGAAATTGAAAAACATCTTAAAGATCTAGGATTTAAGATATTAATTAAGACATGGCCTGACATAGTATATTACAGAACATGATGTACGAGTTTCTAAAAAAATTAAAAATTGAGCACGAGTTTATGCCTTCGCGAATACTGGACATTGGAGCGTGGAATGGTTTTTGGACTAAAAAAGTTAAAACGATATGGCCAGATGCTCGATATACTTGTATAGAAGCAGGACAAAAACATGAGACGAAATTAAAAAAAGTGACACAAGATTATCATATAGCAGTGCTTGGTGATTCAAACAAAGAAATTAAAATGTACCTACCAGAGATCGACAAAGGAAATAGGAAAAAAATCACCTACACCAAAGGTTCTAGTGTGTTTAATGTTTTCAAAAACTATGAAATCAGGCAGATGCAGACCCTCGATCAACTGGTTGGTTCAGATGCTCGGTTCGACTTGATCAAACAGGATGTACAAGGTGCCGAGATAATGATCATGAAAGGCGCTCCGACGATATTCAAAAGAGCAAAATATATTGTCCAAGAAGTCAATCTACTTAAAAAAGATGAGTTTCCAGACATGCCGTCCGAGAAAGAAATGGACGAACATATGTATGATCTAGGATTTAAGAATAACGAAGTTATTGAACACAAACCAAATATGGACCAGGTAGATAAGATCTATTATTGAAATCTTTCTAATATATTGGTCCAAGTGCTTTCTTTCATGTCAATCTGCAGTAAAGGTCTGCGAAAGTATTCGTCTTGTTTTTCTAAAATTTTTATATCTTTGGATTTTGTTATTAGGAACGTGTTGGGCAAGTACTTCAACTTCTTTCCTGCTAATATAATATCTTCCCCACCGCTACGATCACTTCTCTCCTTGTAGAACCATAAACAGATTATCTCTTTGTTGGTGTTTATTTCCCTGAGGTCGTCATGGAATTGAAAACCCACTTTGTACTTCATGTCAAACTCTTGCCATGCTGGGTGTGTGAAATTGTTTTGATTCTCGTATAATTTGTCATAATCTTTTATGTCGTACAACGTGGAAGCGTACACGTGTTCTACAGGCTCTTTGAAGTAATGATTTGGTTTTATTTTCTCCCAATTCATTATGCCGAAAATAAATTGATTACTTCCTTCTTCCAGTCATCTGCATATTCACAATTCCTGTAACCGTCAAACCACGGACCGCCTTCGGTGTAGTGTAGTATTTTAGGTTTGCCATCTTTTGGTTCCTTATACCATCCCACTAACCAGTTATATTCGTGGGGCAAAGAACCTATTTCATTATCTTCCAGCCATGAGAACCTGTGCAGAAATTTAGGTGTTTGTTTGTTTAAAAATTCCGGGGTTAATATTTTATTCTTCTCATGGGAACAATTCCACAACACCATGCTTGACCAATTCTTCCTCGGATAGGCTGTCTGTATTTGTCCGTCCATTTTTATTGATCCGTCCTCTGGAGTATAATCATGTTGCACACAAACTACCGCCTTTGTGTCGTCGCAATATTTTTCTAATTCTGATGCAGGCACTTTCCATAAAAAATCACAATCACAGAAAACTGCCCATCCTTTATAGTTGTTAAGATAAGGCACAAAAAATCTCGTGAATGTGAACTCGGTCGTGGCTAGTTTATCTATATCTCGGGTATAGATACCTTTTTCCCTCATTTCGTTTTGTTTTAATGGTTGTACTTCGGTATTTTGATCTTTACGTTTTATAGAATGCTCGCATACTTGGTATGCTATGTCTTCTCGAGAATCCCAGCCTATGTAAACCTTTAAACTCATATTACAAGTATTTACATTAAGGTATTAATACACTAATTATTTTTAGGCGAACTTATTGTATATTAATTTACCAATTTCGGGCATGTAGTCGGTTATATTAACTTTCCTATATTTGTCTCGTAAAATCATTATTCTTTTAAACTCTTCGAAATTTTTATGATCTAAACTTTTATTTTTATTGATAATTGCCTGTAGTAGTTTTTTTAAATTATTAAGATTTGTACAATGTATGTGTTGATCTTTTGGAATTTTTTCTAATTTTGAAAGTGCAATTTTTAAAAGACTTACTGGAAGTATTTCTATTCTTAAGTATGTAGGATCTTCAATTGGTGTAAAGTTTAAGTGTATTTTTCTTGAATAAGCAAAATCGACCAGCTGGTCTATATATAATATGTTTAAATTCTGCACTACACAGTTAATATAAAAATAAGTATCCTTTAATTTTTGAAAACGATCTAATTTTTTTTTCATTTCTTCCCATTTACTAGGATATCTAAGATACTCGTTTTGTTTAGAAGTTGATTCTAAAGAAAAAACTATTTTTAATTTTTTAAGTTTATCTAAAATTAAAAAAATATAATCGTTTATTACAGTTCCGTTTGTCACAACTGTTAGATCTATTGTTTCGGCGTAAATGGTGTTGGATATTTTTTCTAGTAATTGGACTATCTCCGGCACTAGTAATGGCTCGCCACCTAGAAATGTCATTCTTTTTACAACAGATAAATCTAATTTTGAAATTATATCTAGTTTTGTCTGGGTTGACCAGTTATATTCTTTTTGTTTTATTTCTAGTTCTTCGCCGATAGCATGATTTTCAACTAGAAGTTTAGAACTATGTACTCCACTGCACATTTGACATTTTAAGTTACAAAGATTTGAAATAACCCATTCGTACTCTTCAGCCTCCGGCAAGTCAACTTTTTTTAATAATTTTAAATATTTTATATAGTTTGTTTTAGCAAGAAACTTTTGTTCTCTGTTTCCTCTAATACGATGACTTATTAAGTTTTTTTCTTCTTCATCCCAACATGACACACATTCTGATGGTTTCTTGTCCTGTAAAAATTGATTTTCAAGGTATTTTTTATAGTCACTCGCCCAATACTTTTTAATACCGTCTTTGTGTACTGAAAAAAGTTTTTCAGATTTAAATTTACTTTTGTTTGGTTTTATTTTACAACAAGCTCTAATTGTGCCGTTTGAGTTCGATGTTATTGAAGTAAACGGTCTGATGCAGAAAGTACTATTTTTTTTTAGAGTCATTACTTATAATTTTGTGTATATTTTTCCAATTACTTACTCTGGTAATGTTAGGATGATCAAAGTCTTGATTGTATGGGTGGTCGATTAATATGGGCTTTAAACCGTATTTGAGCCCGGCGACAGCGTTGTTTGGCTTGTCCTCGACCCAATACAGTCCGGTATCATGAAACTCCGCTAATGCTGAATCTTTGTCGGCACCCGTACCCAGGATATGGTAATTTGTGAACACATGATCCCCAAACAGTTCCCCCAGTCTCCGCTTACGCAACTGCTGTGCTGGTATGTCTGATGTCTGTGATGTTATGGGTATGAACGTCCAGCCTTCCGCGGACAACAACTTGACCCAGGTCTGCGAGTCCAACATAGGTCTCTGTGTGCCCATCCAGGCACTCCTGTTGAATTCCCTGATCAGTGCCCTGATATGATCTTTGGTCACACCAAACCTTTCCGCCATCTCGTATGTGTTCTGTTTGTCGGGCAGTAGTTTGTAGGGATGGTATCGGTTTCCCTGTTCGTCGAAGTATGATTTCTGCAACATCCATTTGGTGAAATGGTTTTCCCATTCTAGCAACACACCGTCAACGTCCGTGAGTATTATTCTGTTATTTGATGTCGGCATCTTCCATTCCCGCCACCCTCAGTTTCACGATGTTGGTTATCTGCCATTGTTTTTGGTCTAGTCCTTTGGTTATGCCTAACCATTGGTTACGCAGTAGTGCAAAGTCGTTTACAATTTTAGTAAGGTCCACAACATCGTCCTCACCATCCACATACTTTTCAGCATCTCTGCTGGACAGTGCCCTGTTGTAGTTTTCTAAGAATTTACGGAATGTTTTTGATCTGAGACGTCTCAGTTCTATGTTAAGGTATTCTAGTATGGCTTCCAGTTGTTGTAGTTGGCCGAATCTCTCCTCCACGATACCAGGCAAAGACGCTGATGCTCTTTCGAGGTTGCCATATATCTTGCACTGTTTCCTTGCTTCCAGCAGTTCCTTGTCAAAGTACGCCACGCAATCAGGAATCTTTTCCAGGCTCCTGCTTACTTCACTGTACCAGTTTATCATTAGTCCTCGCTGTAGCCGTCGTCGTATGATTCGTCTAGGTCTTCCTCTTCCTCGAACACTGTGTTAATCGCTTCCTCAAGTTTTGGGTCAAACTCGCCAGATGCTTTTATTTCGTCGTGTTCGATACCTATGTCGTCGAGGCTTTTGATGAAATCAATTGCCGCATCTAGTTTAGACCTTTCGGGTACATAGTGAGATATGGAGTTCCATAAACGCTCGATGTCCTCGTGTGTGAAATCAATCATTATTCCGCGTTGTCCTCTTCTTTAATTTCAGTTTTCTTTGCTTTTGATTTTGGTTCTTCCTCGACAGTTGTTTCTTTTTGTTCTGTGCTTTCCTTGAAGTTGGCCATTATCATATCTAATTTATCACCCGTCCAGGCTTTCCTGAAGTCTATGTGCTCCTTGCCCTGTGGATCAATGTATTTCAGTCTATTTCCGGTCTGTACCAGTAGGCCCTTCTTCTCGAATAGGTCAATCAGTCCGCTGTAGGGATCCATGCCCGTGTCGTATGGTATCTTGACCTGTACGCCTTCAAAAGGTTTGGCATATCTGGTCTTCATGACCTTACACGCCGCCCTGATACCCCTTACCTCTGATATCTTGTTGCCCTTCTCGTCTTCTTTCAATTTTAGTTTCTTCATCGCTATCACTATAGAACTCGCGTAGATGAAACCCTGTCCACCGGATATCTTGTCATCTGGATCAAACATGTCCTGTGATGCATATGTGTGGTTGGTTGCTATCAACCCAACGTTCCAACTACCAAACATGTTTACACAGTTCCTGACCAGTGCCGTGAGTGCTTTAGGTTTTCTACCTAGGTCACCCTTCATGTCACCTGCTTCGAATTGGTTTACATCTGTGGGCGTCAGCATCATACCCAAACTGTCTATCACGAAAAGGACTTTAGGAGCACCTTCTTTGTTGTCAGCGTGTTGTTCCTTGTAGCCTTTCATGAATTCGGATATGGTCTTTGCCACATCGTCCACCATTGACATGCTCAACTTCAGGAGTTTTTCTTCTGACGTGTCAACTCCCAGTGCCTGTAGCCATGTCTCGTCAAGTGCGTTCTCTGTATCAATCAAAATTACGAAAATCCCTTGTGCTTGAGCATTCTTGATTATGTTTCCTGATGCTATGTATGATTTACCCGCACCTGATTCTCCTGCGAGCACTGTCACTTTACCCAATGGGATTCCTTTGTTGAAATCACTGGTCATCAAATAGTTGAGAGCATAGTTGCCTGTTGAGATCCAGTCTGTTGGATCACTAAATCCGATACCTAGTCCTTGTATAGATTTTGTTATGCTCTTTCTAAATTTTGTCGCGTCAAACACTTTTGTCATTTTTTGCCTTTCCTATAATAGTATCCAGATTAATATTATTGCTATTAATACCCAAGCAGGTATTTGTTTGTAAAGTATCCACTGCACAATATGTTTAATTTTATTTTTCATTAAATTCCTTTTATTATATCTAATTTACTATCTTTTGTCAAATGTTGTGGCATATAGTCGGATATTTTACCAATTGGCAATATCCCTATTCCGTGTTTTTTATCAAAAGGATCTATATTATGGACGCGACACCATTCTGTGAATTTTTTGTCAAAGATATTTTCTTTGTCTTTGAATGATATAAAGATATCTGGACCTATGAAGTGATTATTTTTAGTAGCACTATAATTGATTGGCAAATTGTCTTTCCATAAATCGATAAAACTTTTACCTAACTCATTATAAGCCAGGTAGACTTCATTTTTCTCCATATGAAATTTTATTAGACTATACTCGTCATCGCTGAATTTAAATCTAGGAGTTTGTGCTCTTTTTTTTGTCCATTGTATATTAAAAACATTTTTGTTATCTTGTTCGGATCGTTGTTCTAGCGCATGAACACAGAAGTTAATATCTCTAATATTTTCTTTTATGTCTAATGGAGCAATCTTTATTAATTTGGAAGGGTTATCGTATGTACCTGATAGTTTTTCAAATTTTATATGAAGATCATTGTAAAAATATTGTTTCTTCCAATTTATTTTATTAGGGATTTGAATAAATTCTGTTTTTAAAAACTTGTTTATTTGTACAATTGATTGTAAGAGGATTTGTCTAATTTCCTTTTCAGTACGTAAAAAGAAAAAGGTTCTTTTGTGGTCTATATCCTCGCCGTCGCCAACGTAAATGGATTGAATTAATTTCTTCCATTTACGAGCAACGGCGTGATCGTAAAGATTGATACGAAATGCGGGTTTGCCGTCGATCTCGTACAACATACGTTAGACTACTTTGCTTGTCTTGATCTGATCAGTTTCAGTATGTCTTCCGCCCTCTTGGCACTGTC
>Ga0181585_10002156_pt1 | contig 17478 bp, 10 predicted proteins | sample 071ome_29_FD_132469 | JGI IMG/M metagenome (GOLD analysis project Ga0181585, IMG submission 132469) | Coastal salt marsh microbial communities from the Groves Creek Marsh, Skidaway Island, Georgia - 071407BT metaG (megahit assembly) | ecosystem: Environmental > Aquatic > Marine > Intertidal... | reverse complement strand
GCAAAGACTAATAACAAGCATCTTGCAAAGGCCCCGGATCATTGCGATCCGGGGCTTTTTTATTTCTTGCGCTCTTCACGATGAATCAAGGTTTGAGCCGCAGTGGTGCACAGCAGGTAGAACGTATCGTCTCGATGCGCCCGCTAGCGACAGCTATGCGGATGTGAGGCGTGCGAAAACCTTGGGCTTCCCAAAACGGAGAGCAGCTTTGGTTAAGAATGTCCCAAGGAGACGCGCCGGGGACGGCAAGATCTATCTTGGGGGGGGCTACTGGTAAATCGGATCCTTCCTGGGGGGGGTCATTACCCCGGAGAAATCTTTGGCCATTTGTGTGAAATTGCCTCATCGTTGCCGAACAGGTAGGACGTGCTGTCCCCTAGCGCCTTTCTTTGTGGCATTGGAACTGCCCTTCACCTTGCAATGAGTATCAATTAGGCTTTGTTTATCCAATGGTTATTCTCAGCCATGATTGACTTTTATGTTACTTTGTAATGGTTACATGTTATGAAAAGTCATATTAGTGCCACTATTGATAAGCAGTTGTTGGATGATGTTGAACGTTATCGAAAACAGGAACGTCGGTCTCGGAGTCAGATTATTGAGTTGGCATTAGAGAAACTGCTTGATGAACAGGCGCTTGCTACGGAAACCGAAATTGTGACCACTCCAGGGGAGTTCAAAGGGAGCTTTAAACGAGCGGAAACCTATGAACGTTGAATCCTTGTCTGGGCGAATTCTATTGGACACCAACGTCCTGATCTATGCCACTCTGAGTAATGATCCGAGAAACAAAAATAGTAAGACAACACTATTTTGATAGGCAGTTGGCAGCTCTCATGATCCAAGAATCAATCCCTTTGATTCTAACTGAAAACGAGAAGGATTTTAAGGAGATCGACGGAATTACACCTATTAACCCATTCGCTTAAACAATCACATCCGAGATAACCTGTCCAAAGACATCCGTTAGGCGGAAGTCACGGCCGGCGTAGCGGTAGGTGAGGCGTTCGTGCTCGAATCCCAGGAGATGAAGCATGGTGGCGTGCAGGTCATGGATGGAGACCGGATTTTCCACAGCTTTGAAACCAAATTCATCCGTGGCTCCATAGGTCGTGCCTCCCTTGATGCCTCCTCCGGCCAGCCAGAGTGAAAATCCCCAGTGATTGTGGTCCCGCCCTTGCGCGGCTCCGCCTCCGCCTTGGTCCATTTCCACGGATGGGGTGCGGCCGAATTCACCGGTGCAGAGGATGAGTGTTTCGTCCAGCAATCCCCGTTGTTTCAGATCCATGATCAACGCGGCGAGGCCTTGATCACATTCGTTGGCAACCTGGCGATGGGTGTCCTTGATGTTGGAATGGCTGTCCCAGGGTTGCATGTTTCCGTGCCAGGTCTGGACAAAACGCACTCCTCGTTCCACCAGTCGGCGCGCGATCAGGAGTTGCCGGTTTTGTGGTCCTTCTCCGTAGAGTTTCAGGATGTGCTCCGGTTCTTTGCTGACGTCAAACGCATCGGTCGCTTCGAACTGCATGCGGTAGGCGAGTTCAAATGAAGCAATGCGAGCTTCCAACGCGCTTTCGTCGGGCCGATGGCTCAAATGGCGACGGTTGATCGCCTGAAGCAGTTCGAATTGTTTCTTTTGTTCCTGACGATTCAATCGGGCATTGTGTACATCGGCGATCAATTCCTTGGGGTCGGTTTTGGAACTGTCCACGTGGGTGCCCTGATAGACGCCCGGTAAAAAAGCACTGCGCCAATTGCCGGCGCCTCCCACAGGCATGCCACCTGGGCAGAGAGCAACGAATCCCGGCAGGTTTTCGTTGTCGGTTCCCATGCCCCAGGTCAACCAGGAACCGAAGCTTGGCCACACCAGGCGTTGTGTGCCCGTGTTCATGAGCATCAATGACAGTTCATGACTGGGCAGCTCGGCATACATGGACCGGATCACCGCCATGTCATCGACACATTGGGACAAGTGGGGGAAAAGATCGCTGACCGGAATGCCGCTTTGACCATGTTGCTTGAACTCGAAAGGCGAGGGGAGAGCCACACCGGTGCGACGTTCGGTCTGGAGGTTGTCGAACGGCAGCATTTGTCCACCGCGTTTGGTGAGTTCCGGTTTGGGGTCAAAGGTGTCCACCTGCGACATCCCGCCGTTCAGAAAAACATGGATGACGTGCTTGGCTTTGCCTGGAAAGTGGGTGGTTCCTTTCGTGGCGGCCTGTGCTTCCCGGGTGAGCATGCCGTTCAGGGCAAGCGCGCCGAATCCCATTCCTGATCGTTTCAGAAATGCGCGTCGATTAAATGGTAACGTGGAGTGCATGATTTCTTAATCCACAAAGTTGAACTCGTTCGATGCCAGCAATGCCTGCGCCAGGCGCGGCCAGGGATCGGTTTCCGATATTTCTTTCCATTGCTCGACATGATCCAAAGCCGCCCGCATCTCCTCCGGATCCGGCCATCGTGAAAGGGTTCGCTGATACAACACGCGAATCTTGTCTTCATTGCTTTCTGCCGATTGGACTTCGCGCCTTTGCACCAATGCCTCGGCACGATCCAACATGAATGCCGAGTTCAGCGCAAAGAGCGTCTGTTGCGGGACGGTTGTTTCGGGTCTTTTGGCGGTGCATGCGCTGGGATTGGCTCCGTCAAAGGTGGTTAGCAACGGAGATGGCACGTCGCGATTGACAAAGCCATAGACGCTGCGTCGCGGGGTGATCCTGGCGGTCATCATGTCGAAGGGACGTCCGCCCATGCTTAAATCAAGTTCGCCCGAAGCCTGCAGCATGGCGTCGCGCATGGATTCCAGACTCAAACGCTGGCGTGGCATGCGCCAAAGGAGTTGGTTGTGGGGATCTTTGTTGCGTGATGTTTCATTTTCAATCGAGCCCTGTCGATAGGTTTTGCTCAGCACAATACGTCGGTGCAGTTGTTTGATGGACCATCCTTCTTCTCTGAAAGTCTCTGCAAGGTAATCCAAAAGTTCCGGGTGTGTAGGAGGATCGCCCCGTGTGCCGAAGTCGTCGGGTGTTCGGACCAATCCTTTGCCGAAATGATTTCTCCAGACCCAGTTGACCAGCACGCGCCGTGTGAGCGGGTTGTCGGGGTGAACAACCGATTCGGCCAGATGCAGGCGTCTTGTGCCGGGGGAGAATATCTTCGGTTTGCCTTGGCTCAATGCCGTCAGAAAACGGGGTTGAACACGGTCTCCCTTGTCCAGTGGGTTTCCCCGGCGGAAGACATAATACGCTTCATCCTCTTCAGGTTTGGGTTCCGTCAAGGCCATGGATCGGGGAGGGGAGCCTGCCGCGGTGAGGTGAAGGTTGTGAATCGCTCCGCGTCGGCCGCCAAGGTTGTCGCTGACCGTTCGGTTCAGCAGTCGGGATGCCTCGTTGTCAGGCAGCGCTGTAGGAGTGTCAGGTGTGTAGAGGTGACGGCGTAGCTGACGCAGGATGGCGCTGTTGATTGTCAGGTGGCGGGCGTCCTGATCCGGAATGACGTCCGCTCCGGGCAGGGCTTCTTCGGCAGCTTGAACGCGGGCCTGCAACCATTCCCGATGCGTGTTCGCAAACACCTTCCCGTAGACATCCGCGAGTGATTCCAGCGAATCAGGCTTAATTTCTTTGATTGCCTCGAGGATCTTTGGATTCCATTTCGGGGCGGTGGCTCCAAGGTTTTGTTGAGGTGTGGCTTTGGTAAGATCCCCGTTCTCCTCCTCCCAGGTTTTGAGTTTGGAAGCGAGCTGATCGTTGAATTCTCGGGAATCCACTTGCGACAATTGCTTCCATGGTCCAAACACCGGATCGGAGGCATCCATCGTCGCGAGGTATTTTCGCCACCGTTCCAACACGTGGGGCCGAATGTCATCGGTACGAAAAGAGAGAAATGAAACCGACAAATCCTGTTCAGGGGTTCCTTTGGCCAGTTCCTTCAGAAACGCTCCCACCTGCATGCGAAGTCTTCCCCGCATGACATCGCTTTGTTCGCGGGCTAGGTCACCGTAGGTTTGTTGGAGGTCATGAAGTTTGTCCTCGTAATCCGTATACGCTTCGGAAGGCTGCGGCTCACCGATCAGCGGCAACAGTTCCGGTTCGTGACTGCTCGCAAAAGTGGCGTAGAGCGCATAGTAATCGGTGGTGGGAATGTTGTCGAATTTGTGATCGTGACACCTGGAGCAGGTGGCTGTGAGCCCCATCAATCCCCGGGTCACGACATCAATTTGATCATCGATGATATCATGTCGGGTTCGAAACCGTTGACCGATGGTGAGAAATCCCAGAGCGGCGAGTGCCGGATCAGTCTCTTTGAGTCCCAGTTGATCTGCCGCGAGTTGTTCTTTGATAAATCGATTGTAAGGAAGGTCATCGTTGAATGCTTGAATGACATAATCGCGGTAGGTGTAGGAAAATGGAAATTTCGTGAAACCGATGGCACTGCCTCCGTGTGTGTCGGCGTATCGCGCTATATCCAACCAATGACGCCCCCAGCGTTCGCCGTATCTTGGCGATTCCAGCAGCCGTTCCACCACTTTTTCGTAGGCATCCAGTGAGTAGTCTTTCAAAAAGGACGCCACTTCTGCCCAGGTGGGGGGAAGCCCCGTGAGATCGAAGGTGACGCGTCGGATCCATTGTTGCCGATCGACCGAAGGGCTCAGTTGCAATCCTTCCTTCTGCAGTTTGGACACGATGAAACGGTCTATGTCGGTCAAACTGGTATCCGTTATGACCGGCACTTCAGGTTTGCGGATGGGCATGAACGCCCAGTGGCCCTCGTAGGGCGCCCCTTGTTCAATCCAGCGTTTTAAGGTGTTTTGGTCCGATGCGGACAGCCTGTTTCCGTCATCCGGTGGAGGCATGCGCTCGTCGAGATCTTCAGTGATCAGGCGAAGGTAAAAGGGGCTGTGATCTGGATTCCCTTCGCGGATGGCTTCCCGTTTTGCTTCGGTTTCAAGGTCCAGTCGCAGATCGCCCTTGCGTTTGTTTCCATCGGGACCGTGACAATGAAGGCAATGTTCTGCCAGAATGGGGCGGATGTCTCTATTGAAGCTCAGTAAACCTTCCTCAGCTCTGCCTGTTTGCAGCATGGCCAGAAGGATGCCTGCCAAAACCAATGGTTTGGAACCCAATACGGCCCCATTGGTTTTAAGATCGAATTGTCCTGTTGCTAGGATCATGGGTTGATTCCATGATCCTAGTGAAAAACAGCCCTCTGTCGAGGATCATTCGGCCTGAAGTTGGTCCATGAATTCCTCCATGCCGGCGCAGGAACAGACCGGGTTGCGATCTCCATACACGTTGTCAATGCGTCCAACGCGCGGCCAGAATTTATGTTCGCGCTGTGATTCAATGGGGAACCCGGCTTCCACACGTGAATAAGGGCGATCCCACGTGTCCGATGCGACGGTGTCAGCAGTGTGTGGCGCGTTTTTGAGCAGGTTGTTTTTCGCATCGACTTTCCCTTCTTCAATGGCCTGGATTTCCGCGTGAATACGGATCATGGCGTCACAGAAACGGTCCAGTTCGGCCTGGGATTCGCTTTCGGTCGGTTCGATCATCATCGTTCCCGCCACGGGCCAGGAAACCGTTGGGGCATGGAATCCATAATCCATCAAACGCTTGGCGACATCTTCCACGGTGACTTTTTTAAACTGTCGCAGATCGATGATGCACTCGTGCGCCACCATGCCGTTTTTACCTTTGTAAAGAACAGGGAAAAAGGCATCCAATCGTTTGGCGATGTAGTTCGCGTTCAGGATGGCGACTTGCGTGGCTTTTTTCAGTCCCGCAGAGCCCATGGCCCGGATGTAAACCCAGGAAATGGTGACGATACTGGCGCTGCCCCATGGCGCGGCGGCAATGGGGCCAATGCGGTCTTCTCCGGCCAACGGCACGACGGAATGTCCCGGTAGAAATGGCGTCAGGTGAGATGCCACAGCAATGGGGCCCACACCCGGTCCGCCGCCACCGTGGGGAATGCAGAAGGTTTTGTGTAAATTGAGATGGCAAACATCCGCTCCGTAATCGCCCGGGCGGCAAACCCCGACCTGAGCGTTCATGTTGGCTCCATCCAGGTAGACCTGACCACCGTGATCGTGAATCAATTGACAGATGGCTTCCACTCCTTCCTCGAAGACGCCGTGTGTGGAAGGGTAAGTGATCATCAGGGCGGCCAGCTTTTCCGAATGTTGTTCAACTTTGGATTTCAAGTCAGCCACATCGATATTGCCCTGGTCATCACATTTCACACCGACCACTTCCATGCCTGCCATGACGGCACTGGCAGGATTGGTGCCGTGTGCGGATTGGGGGATGATACAGATATTTCGTTGGTGTTCGCCTTTATTTTCGAGGTATTTGCGAATCACCAACAAGCCTGCGTATTCACCCTGTGCGCCGGCATTGGGTTGCAGGCTGACGCTGTGGAATCCGGTGATATCGGCCAGCCATTGTTCCAGATCGCTGAAAATCTGCTGGTAACCCTGAGCCTGATCCAGTGGCACAAAAGGATGCAACTCGGCAATTTCAGGCCAACTGATTGCCAACATTTCAATCGTGGCATTCAATTTCATCGTGCAGGATCCAAGAGGAATCATGGATGTGGTGAGTGATAAATCCCTCGACTCCAGACGACGGAGGTATCTGAGCATTTCCGTCTCGGAATGATATTTCTGAAATACCTCATTCGTCAGGAAATCCGACGTGCGCTCCAGGTCTTCCGGGATAGCGTTGGTTCCAGTGCTTGTGCCGTCATCCGTCTCAACCTTCTTTGCATCTTCACCGTTTCCAAACAGTGTGCACAGGTCCTGTATGTCGCTGGCCGTGACTGTTTCATCAAGCGATATCCCAATGGTCTGACGATCCAGTCGGCGTAAATTGATGCCTTGTTCCTGGGCTCTGGTCAGCATTGAGTCCGCATTCTCAGTCTGTAAACGGACGCGCAGGGTGTCGAAATAGTGGGTATGCTCGATGGTGTGTCCCTGTTGGGCGATACCTGCGGCCAGTTTCTGTGTCATCTGATGCACATACAGAGCAATTTGCTTTAACTGTTTTGGTCCATGGTAGATGGCATACATCGCCGCCATGTTCGCCAGCAAGGCTTGTGCTGTACAGATGTTGCTGGTGGCTTTTTCCCGTCGAATGTGCTGCTCGCGTGTTTGGAGAGCGAGGCGATAGGCAGGTCGTCCCCTTGAATCACGTGAAGCTCCCACGATACGACCCGGCATCTTGCGCTTGTAGGCGTCGCGTGTTGCGAAGAAGGCCGCGTGAGGTCCGCCATACCCCATCGGAACTCCAAAACGTTGGGCCGATCCCACTACTATATCGGCGTTCATTTCACCAGGGGGCTTGAGCAAGGTCATGGCCAGCAGGTCGGTGGCCACGACGGCCAGGGCTCCGGCTTCATGAATGGACTGTATCTGTGATTCGGGGCTGATGACTTGACCGTCCGTCGCCGGATATTGCAGTAGAATGGCAAAGGTCTTTTCCGTGGGGGTGAGGCTGGCCGATGCCTCCACACGTACATCGATATTCAGAGGCTTGGCTCGTGTGCGCAGGACCGAGATGGTCTGGGGATGACATGCGTCGGATACCAGAATGAGATTTCTTTCTGTCGATCCTTTGGAGTTGAATGCCAAGGTCATGGCTTCCGCTGCCGCCGTTCCCTCATCTAGCAAAGATGCATTCGCGATGTCCATGCCGGTAAGGTCGCAGATCATTGTTTGGAAATTAAACAAACATTCCAATCTGCCCTGGGCGATTTCGGCTTGATAGGGCGTATACTGGGTATACCAACCGGGATTCTCAAGCAGTTTGCGCTGGATGACCGGAGGTACAATGCATCCATAGTAACCCATCCCGATGTAGGATCGGTATACCTTGTTGCGGTCCGCCGCTTCTTTCAATGTGTGGATGACTTCGTGCTCATGCAACGGAGAGGGAAGCTGGATCGATTCCTTCAATCTGATGGGCTCCGGGACCGTGGCGGTGTTCATGGCTTCCAGGTCGGCATGACCGATGGAGCTCAGCATCGATTCGATTTCCTGGTCCGAGGGACCAATGTGACGGTCGCAAAATAAGTCGGGGTGTTTCAGCATAGGTTCGCAATCAACAAGTTGGCTAAAGTTTCGGAAGGAGGTTCCGCTTTGGGACGGCCAACGGGCACGCTTCCGAAGTGGCAATGTAGCGGAACCAGTGAACGCATCAAGGATGGATTCAAGAATCTTATTATTTCCAGGAGGGACAAGCACCGTCTTGAACCCACTTCAAACCTTGTGGCATACGAATGGCTATCGGGCTGCAATGGAAACGCCACAGGTCATCGAACACCCTGAGCTTCCCGCGTTCCACATTTTTTGGTTAAGAATGCTCTAAGGTTTGAAGTGGGTTCGGGGTGGCACCCGACCCTCCGGGTAAAAACAATCTTTGATCCATTTTGATCTTTCGTAAGGACTTGCTTTTTGGGAGAATCCACCTCCCCGTAGCTTGATGCTGCGGGGCAGATCAATCGTATATGAAAAAGAAGACAAATTCGAGCAAAGCCAAGACCTCAAAGTCCCGGCAGGATTTGAACCGCAAACATTCCGCGATCATCGTGGACGGCCCCGAACGTGCGGCCAGCCGCGCGATGTTGCACGCGGTCGGTTTCGAGCGTAAGGATTTCAAGAAATCACAGATCGGTGTGGCTTCCACCTGGGGCATGGTCACACCCTGCAACATGCACATCAATGATCTCTCCGATCACGTCAGTGCCGGGGTCGACAGCACGGGAGGCAAGGCGGTCCTCTTCAATACGATCACGATTTCCGATGGGATATCCATGGGAACGGAGGGCATGAAGTATTCCCTGGTAAGCCGCGAAGTGATCGCCGATTCCATCGAAACAGTGGTGGGTTGTGAAGGTTTTGACGGTGTGGTGACGATCGGTGGGTGCGATAAAAACATGCCGGGCTGTTTGATTGGTCTGGCCCGGTTGAATCGTCCGGGTGTGTTTGTTTATGGCGGTACCATTTTACCCGGTAACTATCAAAAGCAGGACGTCGACATCGTGTCGGTATTTGAAGCTGTTGGCAAGCATGCCAATGACCAGATGTCTGATCGGCAGTTGGCCAAACTGGAAGCCTGCGCCATTCCGGGTGCCGGTTCTTGTGGCGGAATGTATACCGCGAACACCATGGCATCCGCCATTGAAGCCCTTGGCATGTCTCTGCCCAACAGCTCCGCTCAAGCAGCCGTTTCAGATGAGAAACGCTCCGATTGTGTGCGTGCCGGTGCTGCGGTGATGAACCTGCTCAAGTTGGGCATCCGTCCCCGGGATATCATGACCAAGAAAGCGTTTGAAAACTCGATCACCGTGGTGACCGCTCTGGGCGGATCCACCAACGCGGTGTTGCATCTGCTCGCCATGGCGCATGCCGCCGGTGTCAAATTGAGCATCGATGACTTCACCCGCATCGGAAAGAAAGTACCCGTTCTGGCAGACTTGAAGCCAAGCGGCAAATACGTGATGGCTGAACTGGTCCGTATCGGTGGTCTGACGCCGTTGATGAAAATGCTTCTCGATGCCGGGTTGCTACACGGGGATTGTCTGACCGTAACTGGCAAGACCATTGCTGAAAACCTTGCCGATGCAAAACCTTATCCCAAAGGACAGGACGTCATCCGTGGATTTGACAACCCGGTCAAGAAGGACGGACATCTGGTGGTTCTTTACGGCAATCTTGCCGAAACAGGAGCCGTTGCCAAGATCAGCGGCAAAGAAGGACTCAAATTCGAAGGGACCGCCAAGGTTTACGAATCAGAGGAGAAGGCTCTGAAAGCTATTCTGAGCGGTAAAGTCAAGAAAGGTGACGTCGTTGTGATTCGCTACGAAGGACCGAAAGGTGGACCGGGTATGCGTGAAATGCTTTCACCGACCTCAGCAATCATGGGCAAGGGACTCGGCAAAGACGTGGCCCTGATCACTGATGGTCGTTTCTCAGGCGGCAGCCATGGATTCGTGGTAGGTCACGTGACTCCTGAAGCGGCTGAAGGCGGCATGATTGGCCTCCTGAAAAACGGGGACAAAATCGTGATCGATGCCGAAAAACGCAAATTGGACGTCAAGCTGACCAAGGCCGAAATCAACAAGCGTCGCAAAGCCTGGAAAGCGCCCAAGGAACGCTACAAACGCGGCGTCCTGGCCAAATACGCCAAGCTCGTCAGTTCCGCCCATCTGGGAGCGGTCACCGACGCTTGATACGCGGTTTATTCATTTCATTGGAATGCAAAAGGGTGTCCTCAAGGGCACCCTTTTTCTTACCGATCGGAGGGACGAGTTCCACCTCGTCCCATACTTCACCCTAAAAACACCCCTGACCAAAAGACGTGGAACGCGGGAAGCCCAAGGTACACGCCTGCCTGTGGCATTTCCACCGCAGCGTGATAAATGTTCGATAGCTACAAGGTCCGAAGTGGGATTCCCGATATTATCGGGAGAGCTTGCCCCTCCTGTTTTTAATTCGCGCTATCCGGCGATTTCATCGGCGATATCTTCTGCAGGATAGGTCCAGATTTCAGCCAGAGTGGGGTGATAATGGGGGACTGCCGCAAACTCTGCAGCTGTCATGCGCTGATGCACCGCCACGACAACTTCGTGGATCAGATCGCTCGCATTCGGTCCGGTGCAGGCGCCACCGATCAATTCACCCGTCTGCGCATCGGCGATCAATTTGACGCTTCCGTGCATGGCTTCCATGATCATCGACTTGCCGTGGTCGTTGAATGGGTAATCAGCGGTCACGACTTTTCGTCCTGCGGCTCGCGCCTCTTTCTCGCTCATCCCCACCATGGCTACTTGCGGATCGGTGAACACCACCGAAACGAGCACGCGATAATCCATCGATTTCTTCTTTTCTGCATGGATGATGTTGTGCGCCGCCGTTTCACCTTGCTGGATAGCGATGTGGACAATTTCATGAGGTCCCGTGCAGTCGCCAGCTGCGTAGATATGGGGAACTTTGGTCTGCATTTCCGCATTGGTCTGGATGCGTTGCGTTTCAGCTCCCAGCCCCGCTTTCTCGAGATCCAGTCCATCAAGGTTCGGATGTCTTCCCAACCCATGCAAAATGGCTTCAGCAAATACCGTTTGCGCTTTGCCTTCATGTTCGAACGTCACAAATTTGCGTCCCCCCTTGATGCCGCCATCGATCAGTTTGGTGTCCGTATAAAGTTGCATCCCCTCGGCACGCAGGGCGTCCTCCAGCGGTTTGGCCATATCCTCATCAAATGGCTTCAGGATATGCGAACTGCGTTGGATCAAAGTGGTTTTGACTCCAAAACGCAGAAAAAACTGGGCCAGCTCCAAAGCCACGGGGCCCCCACCCAGCACGATAATGGACTCCGGGAGGCGTTGGAGTTTCAGGACATCATCACTGGTCCAGGGCTGGGCTGATTCCAATGCCGGCAAGGGCAGGGGAGCCACGGTTGAACCGGTCGATATGAGGATCGATCGTGACGAGACAGTCGAGCCATCCTCCAGCGCCAGGGTATGGGGATCCACAAAACGTGCTTTGGATCGATACAATTGAAAACGTCCGTCCTGCAACTGCTCACGCCGATAAGAAGCGAAATCCTCGATCATGGCATTCTTCCGTGCCATGACCTTTGTGAAGTCGAATCCGACCTTGGGAATCTGCAAGCCCCAGGTTTCACCGTGATCCGCCAGATGTTTGACCTCGGCCGCATAAAGCAGCGCTTTGGTCGGCATGCATCCACGCAGGATGCAAAGTCCCCCCAGTTCCTGCCCTCCATCAATCACTGCGGTTTTCAACCGGGCGGCAGCAGTGGTGCGTGCCGCTGCATACCCGGCGCTGCCGCCACCAAGCACCACCATGTCAAAATCAAAATTGATATCTCCCGAACGCATGGCTCTATCCTTACCCCATGCAGCTCAACCTGGCAACAGCTACTCCTTACAGGAAACGGCCCCCTGGTATTCCTTCACCAACTCATCCGGTGAAACGCCCAACCGGTAACGCACCATGGTCCTTGCCATCAGCCAGTAGGTTTGGAAAACACCTTTCTGCAGGAACCTGCGCGAGGAGGTCGTGACGGTTGAGTCTGCCAGGACAATGCGTCCCTTTTGACGCAGCTTGCGGCATAATTCAAATTCCTCCATCAGCCGGACGCGTGGGACGCCCCCGATGGATTCGAGCACACTGCGTCGCACAAATAAACCCTGGTCCGCGAAGACATAACGTCCCAATAAAATTCTCGGCAGACACCGAAACCGGGATCCCGTCATGGCCCAATGAGTTTGATCGAATCGTTTCCAGAAACCGCCCGCCACCGCGTGGCGATCATTCATGGCCCTTTTCATCGCATCCAGACTGTCAGGCGCCAGCTCTGTGTCGGCATGCAAAAACAAGATCAAATCTCCGCTGGCTACCAAAGCCCCCTCGTGTAATTGGATCCCTCTGCCGGGATCGCTGTGGACGATCTTGAAAGAATTTTTCTGTGCCCGTTTTAATGTGTCATCCGTGCTGCCTCCATCCGCCAGTATCCATTCGGCATCGCTGGCATGCAGGCATAATTGATCCGTGAGCGTTTCGATCCGGTCTGCCTCGTTCAGCGTTGGGATCACGATGGAAACGCTCATGTCCCCGGGGATGGCTTCCGCTTTTCGTTGACGTCCCTCTTCCCGTTGCCAAACCACTAATCCCACGCATGCCCAGGAAAAATAGACACCCAGCGTGAGCAGGGAAGCGGTCACCGCATCTTCGCCAGGAATGTAATAAAGTCCCAACAACAACATGGCAGTCCCTTCCCGCAATCCGGCGCCGCCGATACTGACCGGTAGAGCGGAAACCATCGAAATGACCGGGAAAATCCACAGCACATTCCACCATGTAAAGGATGCCATGCTGACAGCTTTCAGATTGAACACCATGACCATGCTCAGGCAGAGGTGGACAATGGTGGCGGCTGTTGCGGCTTTTAATGCGGCTTTGGGATTGTTCCAGAGCAAGGCACCTCCCTGGCGGAGATGGTTCAGAAACAGCCCGATTTTGGAAGTGCCTTTGCCGTGCCACCGGCTCAATGCCCACATGCCGCCGAACAAAATACCCACCAATCCGAGCGCCCAATAGAACAGCACATTGAGTTGTGATAAGTCGAAGGCATTGAAACCGCCCGAAAGAATTCCGACTCCCAGCATGCTGAAGCCGAATATCAAGGCTCCCATTAACCCGAACAAACGATCCAGCGGAGCCATGGCGAGCACTTCGGTAAGGGGGAGTTGATGCCAACGTGCGTAAATCATGGATTTGACCAGATCCCCTCCCGCCGCCCCAAAGAGGAAGGTGTTGAAAAAATGGCCGAGAGAAACCGCCCTCAAAGTGGCTGTCGGATGAATGGTGGCACGGCTCAAACGCAACATCAGATGCCAACGGTAGGAAGCAAAGATAATGTGCACTCCAAATATAGCCGTTGAGAGGACGACCCAGCGCCATTTTGCCTGACGCAGCGTTTCCAGCAGAGCGCCTGGTTCCAGCTTTCGAAATATCACGACCAGCAGAACCATGGATGCCAGGAAGCCCACCCCGCGCATGACCAGTAATTTGGTCTTGCGCAGATTTTGAAACACTCCCCCGGAGGAGGACGATGTTGCTGATTCTTTCATTTACGGTGCTACCTTTATGGTAAACAAATACGCCACCAGACCCCAGGCGCACGCGGGTATCCCATCAAGATTTTTCACCGGATACAAAACTTTTTAGACAAAAAGAATGCGGTGTGACGCTATAATGGGTGGAACAGGTCACATGACAAACAACGGCAAACAACAGGAATGGATGCGATGGGTCCGGGAAAAAGGACCGCGCTTCCTGTTGTTTGCCCGTCAACAAACCCGTTCCGAAGCGGACGCTCAAGACGTGTTTCAGGAGGCTCTGCTCAAACTCTGGAAACGTCACCTGGCCGACTCTCATGCCGCCCCGCAAGAGGAAGATTATCACACCTTGCCACCGGATGCCCAGGTCTTCGTCGCGCTGCGCCAATGCGCCATTGACCATGCCCGCAAGGAAGATCGCAGGATGCAGAGGGAAACCCAACACCTGGAATGGCAGGCAGAGGAATGGTCTGCCTGGTTTGATGCGGACCCGGCTCAGGAGGAACAACAATCCGCACTCAGGGACCATGTGCGATCGCTCGAAAACAAATACCAGGAAGTTTTGACCCTGAAAATCTGGGGCGACCTGACCTATGCCCAGATCGCCAAGGTGCTTGACATTCCGGCCAACACCGCTGCATCGCGGTATCGATACGGACTAGAATCGTTACGTAGAAAAATGAGGACCTCACTCGCATGAAATTCTCAGATCAACAATCTCCCGAAGACATCGCGTTGGAGCAACAACTCCGCGCCCTGCAACCCGCGCCCCTGTCCAAAGCAACGCTCCATCGTCTGGAACAAAGCCTTGAGTCGACCGTGTCCAACGCCGAGTCCAATTCAGGGGAACTGCACTCGATCCTTCAACCGGCCGCAGGCAAAGACGGTTCCTGGCGTCCGGTCTTGTGGTCCATGGCTGCTATTTTGATGATAGGACTTTGGCTGATTTCGGTGTATTTGCCAGGGCAATCGCCCGAACAACTCGCGCAAGCCAGGCAACACACCCCAGCGGGAAAAGAAACTGTTTTGGATCAACAATCACCTGAGATCCAAACCGTTTCTAACCATACTCCCCCGGAAGAAGCCACGGTGGAGCGCAATATGCGGCTCACCAACGTGCACGACGAAGGCATCGTGATGTCGATCGGGAACATTCCTATGAAGCGACTTCGATACGAGTTTATCGATACCTACCAATGGCCCACAGCAGGAGGAAACGGCCAGATGCGTATGGAAGTACCGCGTGAAGATTTTGTCCTGGCACCTGTCTCCATCTACTAGGACCGTTCATCAGACGGAAAAACAATAATATCTACCTGAAAGAAAGAAATATGATTAAATCAAACATTGCAACCACACTGGTTGCCTTCGCCATCGCGGCCCCGCTTTTGCATGGAGCCGAAAACGAACCGAAATCCCGGATTCCGACTTTCGCCATTGATCCTCATGGAGCCAATGGGAAATTCGTAGCTTCCGGTGTCATCACTCATTCTGATGCACCTGAACATGGAGTGAAAGAAATACAAGACCTGAAAGAGATCACAGGGCTTCCTGTGGCCGAGGGGTTCGCCACCTTGTCAGATGATTCATTAGTTGTGGCTCAGAGCACCACTAAACGTTCCGATGCACCTGGACATGGAGTAAAAGAAATACAAGACCTGAAAGAGATCACAGGGCTTCCTGTAGCCGCAGGATTCGCCACTTTGTCAGATGATTCATTAGTTGTGGCTCAGAGCACCGCTAAACATTCCGATGCACCTGAACATGGAGTGAAAGAAGTACAAGACCTGAAAGAGATCACAGGGCTTCCTGTGACCGGGGGGTTGGCCACCTTGTCAGATGATTCATTAGTTGAGGCTCAGAACACCACTAAACATTCCGATGCACCTGGACATGGAGTAAAAGAAATACAAGACCTGAAGGAGATCACAGGGCTTCCTGTGACCGAGGGATTCGCCACCTTGTCAGATGATTCATTAGTGGTGGCTCAGGGGAGGGTAAAAGTTGGGGAAGCCGCGGAAGCTATACAGGAGATCCAATTACCGGAAGAAATCGAACTCGATCAAGTCGTCGAGGGAAAGAAATTGCGTTGGACTCCGGGACAGCCGCCTCACGTGTTGAAACTGCCTTTTGATTCCGGGAACACGGAAAAAGTTGAATCCAAAACACTCCTTTGGAGGCCGGAAGATGGGAATGATTTCATATATACCCTCGATAAATCTCCCCAACTCAACACCGGCCCCTGGTTGGGGGTGCATGTTTCCGAGGTATCCGAACTCGTTGCTTCCCAACTTGGCCTGGCTTCTGGCATGGGGTTGTCTGTGGAACATATCGTGCTCAATAGTCCCGCAGATAAAGCAGGGCTTAAACAATATGACATTCTCACCAAACTCGACGATCAAACACTGATCACCCCCAAGCAACTCGTCGTATTGTTACGCACAAAGAAATCAGGGGAAAGCGTGAAACTCACCTACATTCGAGGAGGTGAAGAGCAATCCGCCAAAGCCGTGATTACCAATCGATCCGGTAAAAATGAGTTCAGTTACCATTTCGATGCCGCATCCGATGATGAAGATGTGGTATTCGAACTCGGAGCCGAACCCGTGGTGATCGATCGTAAAATGGCAGAAAAAATGAACGCCATCGAAAAAAGTATCCTGGCCTCTGCCATGGCCAAGGGAAAGAACTCCGAACTCAAAAAAGGCATGCACACCAGTCTGTTTTTCGTGGAAAACAGCAACCTGGTCCTCAGCGACGATACCGGCACCTACAACCTTCGAAACATTGACGGCAAAAAACGACTCGTTGTCCTGAACCCCGAAGGCGACACTATCTACAAAGGAGATCTGGAAACCGAAAAAAGCATTGAAGCACTCCCCGAAGGAATTCGTGAGAAAGTCAAAGAAATGACCGGACAGAACAAAACCGAACACCTCATGCGCTTCTACAAGAAAGTGGATGACAAAGACCACGACAACACGACGCCCCACGAAGTGCTCGTCGAAGAAAAAATCATCATCAACCCTGACATCCAACACTGATATCCTTCGTTCATTTCGGTTTGCATCCCAGGGCCCGGTGCTCTGGGGTGCTTTGTTTTTTTGACAGGATGAACAGGATATAAAGGATGGGATTATCGATTAGCCGCACTTGCAAAAGAGTGGGCCACATCGCTCCGTTCCTTAATCTCAGGAGAGTCCTGATTCTTCTCACACAAGGCGCGAGGACACAAAGAGAGATATCTTTCCACTCGACCTTAAGCCCAAAGGGTTGCCCCATACCAGCCCAGTGCAACGCGCTGGGGAACGAGAGTGAAAAAACGAGCCCTGAATGGGCGGTCCAATTGTCAACGATGCCTGGATGTCCATACAGCCCATGCCAAGCCCTTTGCATCCCTTGCAAATGAAAAGAGTTTAAAGATTCAGATTCCCCGCCGCGAAGGACTTCGTGAAGGGAAAGGCGCCAGTTCCGATATAGTCAATTTTGTGAAAAGACCGCTAATTGATAATTTGAGGGCTGACCCCAATAACTTTGTAATAATTGTGAGCAATTTTGAACGACATGGATGTTACCGCGATGGGGTAATTGTTCGAACTTAAGGAGAACTTAAACCGATTGTAATCAGTTGGGTAAGGGGAGACCGAGGCATGCAAATACCACATTCCCTGACCTCCTCCATACCGCATGTTCCGAACCCCGGCACTGCCCGCCCAAGCCGCAGGACCTTGTTCGACTGTGAAATTTGAAGCACCAATGAAATTCTGCTCCACGAACGAGGGCGCAGCCTCCTTGTCATACAGGTTTGCGTTATCGAAATCGTAACGCAGCAGGGGG
>Ga0181585_10002153_pt1 | contig 17487 bp, 14 predicted proteins | sample 071ome_29_FD_132469 | JGI IMG/M metagenome (GOLD analysis project Ga0181585, IMG submission 132469) | Coastal salt marsh microbial communities from the Groves Creek Marsh, Skidaway Island, Georgia - 071407BT metaG (megahit assembly) | ecosystem: Environmental > Aquatic > Marine > Intertidal... | reverse complement strand
GTATTAAATTTATAACTAATATATTTAATAAATAATGAGCAAGGTCATTTTAATCACTGGAACTTCTTCTGGATTTGGAAGAACAATAGCTGAAAAACTTCACTCTGAAGGATACACTGTAATTGGGACATCTAGAAATGCTGAAAAAATTAATTCTGACTATTTAACCATTAAACTTGATATAAATAACTATGATGCATCAAAGTCTGAAGTTGACAAGATTATAAAGAAACATGGTAAAATTGATATTCTAGTAAACAATGCAGGAATTAATATAACTGGACCAACTGAAACAATGAAAATAGATGATGTTAAAAGAGTATTTGATACAAATTTTTTTAGTCAGCTTAATTTAATCCAAACAGTCTTACCTCACATGAGATCAAAAAAAATGGGTTTAATAATTAATATTACTTCAATTGCAGGATATCTTGGTCTTCCATTTTGGAGTGCTTATTGTGCATCAAAAGCTTCTTTTAGAATTATAGCTGAAAGTTTAAACATTGAGCTAAAAAAGTATAATGTTAATGTTGTAAATATTGCGCCAGGTGACTATAAAACTGAAATTTTAAATAATAGGAGGGATTCAGATAATCCCAGTTCTTCACCTTATTTTGATGAATATGAAAAAATTATTAAAAGTGTTAATGGAAAAATGAATCATGGAAGAGACCCGATTGAAGTTGCCAACTTAGTGTTGAAAATTATTAAAGAAAAGAAACCAAAAATTAACTACCTTGTGGGCGGATTTCTTGAAAAGAAAATTACATTGAAAAGTCTATTGCCTGATAAGATTTTTCAAAAAATAATAATGAAACTATATAGCTAAAAATTATGAAATTTTTTATTGATACAGCAAACCTAGACCAAATTAAGGAAGCTCAGTCTCTTGGAATACTTGATGGTGTAACAACTAATCCTTCATTAATGGCAAAAGAAGGTATTACTGGTCAAAAAAATATTATTGATCATTATCTAAAAATTTGTGATATAGTAGATGGAGATGTATCTGCTGAAGTAATATCTGTTGATTATAATGGAATTGTAAAAGAAGGTGAAGAGCTTGCGTCACTTCATAAACAAATAGTTATTAAGGTCCCTATGATTGAAGAAGGTGTAAAAGCTATTAGATACTTTAGTGATAAAGGACTTAAAACAAATTGCACTCTTGTTTTTTCATCAGGACAAGCTTTATTAGCTGCAAAAGCAGGAGCCACATATGTCTCTCCCTTCATAGGAAGGCTTGATGATATTTCTACTGATGGCCTAGACTTAATTAGTGATATTAGAGATATCTATGATAATTATGCATATGAAACAGAGATCCTTGCAGCTTCAATAAGACATACAATGCATATAATTGATTGTGCTAAAATTGGTGCTGATGTAATAACAAGTCCTCTATCTGCTATCAAGGGACTTTTAAAACACCCTCTAACTGATATAGGTTTAGAGAAGTTTCTAAATGATCATAAGAGAGGAAACTAATTTAAATCTAAAATTTCTTCAATATCATTAGTAAAAAGATTACTAAAGCCATCAATAATATTTGATTTTTCATCAATAATTATTGTCTTATTTAAGAAAGTCAAAACCCAACTTTTACTTGACTTTTCAAAATTTTCAAACGAATATTGGTTTGTTAAATCAAGATTTAGAATGTTCTGTGCTTGACTAACCATATCTGTATACGGCTGAATACATATCCCAACAAATCTGTAATCTGGATAAAGTGTTTTAAGTTCCTCAACTCTTCGAATAGTTCTCCTGTAATGATTCATTTGAGTTTGAGACCAGAAGTAAACTAATGTTTTTTGACCCTTAAACTCTGATTTACTTGAGGTTATGCTTCCCTCAAAATTAATTATTCCAATATTTGGTAAGAGATTGCCTTTTTGCATTTTATTTATATCTACATATAGCTTTGTGATTTCATCTAGATATTTCTCAGATGTATTTACATATTTGTAATAGTCAATAAACTCATCATGAAATTCATTGTTTCTATAATTTAAAATTTCTTCTATGGCAGTAGCTCTTGCTAGATTGTTCTTTAGATATGGGTCACTTATTTGAGAGTCTATAATCAGTAATTTTTTAACATTAAAATCTGTATTATTTTTTTCATAAAAATATATCTTACCACTATCTAATGTCTTTTCATTAAAATAATTCATTAAATACGTTACATAAGGTTCAAAAAGAGATAGATCTGAATCATTTAAGTCAATTTCATCTCTGTACTTGTAATATGATTCTCTTTTATTCTTTGTCCAATTTGTACCTCTAAGAAGTGCATACCTTTCTAGCTTATTAAAGTAATTATACTTTATGCTTGATTTAGTGATACTGTTAGATAATCTTTTTTGATCCACACTTTTATCAAACAAATCCCAAATTCTAAGTTTGTCATTCATCAATGAGTCTATTTTACTTTTAAAAATATCACTATCCTCTACATAGTATCTTGATAGGTACTCATTTTCATAATCATCCATATTAGACATATCAACTAAAAAGTTATTTTTTGAGGAGCCTTTTCCAGAGAATGTTAATGACTCTTTAAAATCTTCAACATTAACTCTTATCCATAAACTGTCTCCATTTTCTATTATTATATACTGATTTTCAGGTAAGTGTTCAATTCTGTAAACACCAGGCTTAATATTTCCAATCTTTTTAAAAAATTTATTTTCTGAGTCTAGTTCTATAGAGTCTATTTTGATATTGTTATAATAAAAATTAACATAATTCGATGATGGATTTATTATTTCTCCTCCTAGAAAAAAATCATCTTTTTGGTTTTTGTTATTACATGAAGAAAAGATAAAAATTATACCAACTAATATTAGTTTAGAAATTTTCAACTTATTATTTTTGCGCATATTTATGTTATCAGTTTCTAATTTATCGTTGCAATTTGGAAAAAGAATACTTTTCGATGAAGTAAATATAACTTTTTCTCCTGGAAATTGTTATGGTATTATTGGTGCTAATGGTGCTGGAAAATCTACTTTTTTAAAAATTTTATCAAAAGATTTAGAACCTAATACGGGATCTATATTCCTTGAACCTGGAAAAAGATTATCAGTATTAGAGCAAAATCATAACAGATATGATGATAAAACAGTAATTGAAACTGTAATTCTTGGTAATCAAAAATTATTTGATTTAAAAACTGAAATTGACTCAATTTATGCAAAAGAAGATTTTTCTGATAAAGATGCTGATAGAGTGGGTGAGCTTCAAGCATCATTTGAAGAGATGAATGGCTGGAATGCAGATGCAGATGCTGCTTTTCTTCTTTCAAGTCTTGGAATTTCAGAGGAATTACATAACATATCTATGAACGATATTGATCAGAAAGTGAAAGTTAAAGTTCTTTTAGCTCAGTGTCTTTTTGGTAATCCTGATGTATTAATTATGGATGAGCCAACAAACGACTTAGATTATACAACTGTTGAATGGTTAGTTAATTTTATAAATGAATTTGAAAACACAGTGATTGTAGTATCCCATGATAGGTTTTTTTTAGATGCAGTTTGTACTCATACATCAGACATAGACTTTAGTAAGATTAACCATTACTCAGGTAATTATACTTTTTGGCAACAATCAAGTGAGTTAGCAGCTAGACAAAAGCAGCAACAAAATAAAAAAGCAGAGGAAAAGAAAAAAGAACTTCAAGAATTTATTTCTAGATTTTCTGCTAATGTTGCAAAGTCTAAACAAGCGACTGCAAGAAAGAAAATGATTGAAAAATTAAATATTGAGGAGATAAAACCTTCTTCAAGAAGGTATCCTGCAATAATATTTGAGCAAGAAAGAGATGCTGGTGATCAAATTCTTGAACTAAAATCATTATCATACGAAAATGATGGTGAGACTTATTTTAAAGATATCAGCTTTAATCTAAATAAAGGTGAAAAGGTTTTAATTCTGTCAAAAAATTCAAGATCTGTTAATTTATTTTATGACTGTATTTCAGGAATTCTTAATCCAACAGAAGGTTCTTTTAATTGGGGTGTAACAACTTCTTTTGGTTATTTACCAATGGATAATCATTCTTTTTTTGATAAAAATATTTCTTTGGTTGACTGGTTAAGACAATGGGCCAACAATGATGAAGAAAGGGAGGAGTTATTTATAAGAAGTTTTCTTGGAAGAATGCTCTTTGGTGGAGATGAAGCTTTAAAGTCTTGTAGTGTTTTATCTGGTGGTGAAAAAGTTAGATGTATGTTGTCAAAAATAATGATGGGTAAACCTAATGTGTTACTTATTGATGAACCAACTAATCACCTCGATCTTGAGTCAATAACTGCATTTAATAATTCTCTTATAAATTTTAAAGGTACTGTTCTTCTTAGTTCAAATGACAGAGCATTTGCAGAATCAGTTTCAAATAGAATTATTGAAATCACACCCAAAGGGATAATTGATAGTTACTTGCCATTCAGTGAGTATATTGTTGATGATAAGGTGCTTGCTTCAAGAGAGAAGCTTTATAATTAATTACTTATCCCTAATTGTAGCTCCAAAATCTGATGTAATTTTTTCAGATAATCTTATCATTATTTTGTCAATAACTTGGTCTGTAAGTGTTTTTTTAGAGTCATTGAAAATAAAGCTTATCGCAAAGGATTTTTTTCCTTTTCCAATCTTCTTATCCTTATACTCATCAAACAAATTGATTTCTTTTAAGATTTTGTTCTCCTCTTTGTAAGCTAAATTCTTAATATCCTCAAAAGATACCTCCTCATCAAGAATCATTGAGAGATCCCTCCTTGTAGATGGAAACTTTGATATTTCCTGATATTTAACTTTTTGTGATGAAAGTCTTAATAAGTCTAAATTTAAAATACAGATATTAATCTTTTGATCTAAAGAAAAATCATTAGCGTAATTCGAGTTAATCTCTCCAATAGATCCGATTTTTAATTTTCCTTTAAAAATATTTAATTTATAATCGTAAAGATTATCATCACAAACTTCGTATTTAATATTGTCTATTTTAAAAATGGTAAATAATTTTTCGACAACTCCTTTTAGATAAAAGAAGTTATTTTTTTGATAATTTGTCATCCAATTTTCATTAAATACCCTTCCAGTAACAGATATTGAAATCTTTCTTGTTTCATTAAATTCATTATCAATAGTTGAATATACGTTGCCAATTTCAAATAGCTTTAAATCTTTATTTTGTCTATTAATGTTATGATTGATGGTCTCTAATGAATTAGGAATTAATGATTGACGTAAGTTTGAAAGTTCAATACCTTGAGGATTTAATAATTCAACTGAATTATCATTAAATTTTTCATTCGTTGATGGTGAGCAAATTGAATTATTAATTATTTCATTAAATCCAATCCCGACTAATTGTTTGCTAATAATTGATTCAATTTTAAAGTTTTTATTATTAGAATTATTCGGAATGCTCATTGATATTTTATTATCGATATTAATATTGTCAAATCCAAAAACTCTTAATATTTCTTCAATCACATCAATTTCTCTAAAGACATCATGTCTGTAGTTAGGTGCAATCAAATTGATACCCTCATCACTATGTCCTTTTATCTCAAAATCAAGAGAACTCAAGATTTGTATAACTATTTCTTTATCAATAAGTTGTCCAGAAATTTTTTCAATCCTATCGTATCTTAAATAAATATCTTTGATTTCTTTTTTCAAATTATCTTCAAGAGTTATTTCTGAAATATGACAATCTGGATTAATTTCTTTTATTAATAATGCAGCTCTTTTTAATGCATAAATAACTTTATTTGGATCAACCCCTCTTTCATATCTATATGAAGCATCAGTAAAAAGCTGATGTCTTTTAGATGATTTTCTTATTGAAACTGAGTTAAAAATTGCTGATTCAAGAAAAATGCTATTTGTAGATTCACTAACACCAGAATTAATACCACCATAAATTCCTGCTAAACAAAGAGGTTCACTATTAGAGCAAATCATTAAATCCTCATTGTTGAGTTTTATTTCGCTTTCATCTAGAGTTATGAATTTTGTTCCTGATTTTAATGATTTAACTGTTATGTTTTCAATTTTGTCAAGATCAAAAGCATGAAGAGGTTGACCAATTTCATGCATTACGTAATTTGTAATATCTACAATACTATTTATTGGCTTAAGACCTATTGATTGAAGTTTATTTTGAATTTCTTTAGATGAAGAATCAACGTTTATGTTCTTAATTACTAAACCAGAATAAAAGGGACATTTATCTGTATCTTCAACAGTTACATTTATCTCCTTATCAATATTGACTGAACTAAATGAATTAATTGATGGTAAACTTAAATTAGACTTTATTGCCTTATAGTCTAGAAATGCTTTAAGATCTCTTGCCACACCATAATGAGACATTGCATCACATCTGTTTGGAGTTAGTCCGATTTCCAAAATTTTATCAGATTGTATATTAAACAATTCACTTATTGGCTTGCCTGGTTTAACATTTTTATCTAAAACCATTATACCTTCATGTGAGTCACCCAACCCAATCTCATCTTCTGCACAAACCATTCCATTACTAACTACACCTCTTATTTTTGATTTTTTTATTTTTATTTCTACACCTTCATTTGTGTATATTTTTGACCCAACTGTAGCAACGGGAACAATTTGTCCTTTTTCTATATTTGGTGCTCCACAAACAATCTCGCAGATTTTGTTATCTCCAATATCTATTGAAGTAACTTTTAACCTATCAGCATTTGGATGTTTACCACACTCTAATACTTCACCTGCTACAACCCCTTTTAATCCACCTTTTATAGATTCGAAATCAGATATTTTTTCAACTTCTAATCCTAAATTAGTAAGTATCTCAGATATCTCCTCTGGAGCATGATCAGTTTCAAGATAGTCTCTAAGCCAATTAATTGATATTTTCACTAGGTTAGTTTGATAAACAAATATACTTAATCAGCTTATATATCTCCATAAATTTTTTGAATTTGAAGAAGTAGAAATTTCATATCTAATGGGTAAATTTTCTTTGTTAATCAATTTTGGATCTTCACTAAGTATTTTTTCTGCACAATTTTTTGCCTCATTTAAGATATCAAAATCATAAATTATATCTGCTAACTTAAATTTTAGAACTCCACTTTGTTTAGTCCCTAGCAAATCTCCTGGACCTCTAAGTTTAAGATCAACTTCTGCAAGTTTAAATCCATCACTAACTTTAACCATTGTGTCAATTCTAATCTTTGAATCCTCAGATAATTTGTCTTTAGTCATTAAAATACAATAACTCTCATTATTACCTCTTCCAACTCTTCCTCTAAGCTGATGTAGCTGAGATAATCCAAATCTTTCTGCACTCTCAATAACCATTACTGATGCATTTGGAACATTAACTCCAACCTCTATAACAGTAGTTGAAACTAAAATCTGAGTTTCTTTTTTTATGAATCTATTCATTTCGTAATCCTTATCTTTTGAGTTCATTTTTCCGTGAACAATACTAACTTGATAATTAGGTCTAGGAAATTCTCTAACAATACTATTATAACCATCCATAAGATCTTTGTAATCTAATTTCTCAGATTCATTAATTAGAGGATATACAAGATATACTTGCCTTCCTTTTTTTATTTCTTTTTTTAGAAAACTAAAAACACTTAGTCTATTTTTATCATATTTATGAACAGTTTTAGTCTCTATTCTTCCAGGAGGCAGCTCTTTGATTGTTGAAACATCAAGATCTCCGTAGATACTCATTGCTAGAGTTCTAGGAATTGGAGTAGCAGTCATAACTAGAATATGTGGTGCAGGATTATTTTTTTTCCAAAGTTTTGCTCTTTGAGCAACCCCAAATCTGTGTTGTTCATCAATAACACTTAATCCAAGATTATTAAATTGAACTATATCTTCCAATATAGCATGAGTACCTATCAGAATATTAATTTTTCCTGATTTTAAATCTCTATGTATTCTATTTCTTTGTTTTTGTTTTGTTGATCCAGTTAATAGCTCAATTTCAATATCTAAATCCTTTATAAGCTCTTTAATTGAATTATAATGTTGGTTAGCAAGAATTTCTGTTGGAGCTAGAATAGATGATTGATAGCCATTATCAATAGCTATTAACATCACCATTAAAGAGACAATTGTTTTACCTGAGCCTACATCACCCTGGAGTAATCTATTCATTTGTTTTCCATCCCTTAAATCATTTCTAATTTCTTTAATAACTTTTTTTTGATCATTAGTTAATTCAAATGGCAATGATTTTCTATAAAAATCATTCAAATTATTGCCAACTTTTTGAAATTTAAAACCGTTAAGCTTTATTATTCTATCGTTTTTAGTTAGCTGAAAACCTATTTGATTAAAAAATAGCTCTTCAAATTTTAGTCTTCTAATTGACTGAGACAATAATTCTTGTGATTCAGGTAAGTGAATATTTATGAGGGCTTGATATCTATCAATAAGGTTATATTCTTTTAGTATTGAGGCTGATAGATTTTCTTTTATGTGATTTTGGATAGAATTTAAAAGATTAAAAATGATCTTAACAAAATATTTTTGTGTAACTCCTTCAGATATCAATTTTTCAGTTGATGAATATATACCGTGAAGTCTTCTAGGTATGTTTCTATCAAAACTTTCTTTTGTCTTTATTTCTGGGTGAGCAATAGAGACTTTTTTTCCATACCAGCTAAGTTTACCATAGATTACATACTCCTTGTCAATTTTTATTGATTCTTCAATCCAGCTAAATCCTCTATACCAAATTAAATCAATCTTACCGGTTTCGTCATAAAACTCACAATTAAGCCTATCTCTGTATCTGACTTTAGTCTTATTAATTGATTTAATTTTACCAACAATTTGAACCTCTGAGTTATTATGCGGGAGTTCACTTATCTTAAAAAAACTCATTCGATCTATATACCTAAAAGGATAGAAATCGATTAAGTCCTTTACTGTTTTAAGATTTAATTCATCCTTTAAAAGTTTTGATCTTGTAGGACCAACTCCTTTAATGAATTCAACAGATTGATTTAAAAAATCATTATTCACTCTTCAAAAAGTCTAATGCTAAATTTGTCATTACTTTAACTCCTAGAAGCATAGCGCTGTCATCAATGAAAAAATCAGGAGTATGATGAGAAGGTGCTTTCCTTAATTCATTAGTATTATATCCTCCAAGTTCAAATAAAAATCCAGGAATTTCATTTAAGTAATATGCATAATCTTCAGCTATTGTTTTAGCATTACTTAATATTACATTTTCATTACCTGCTGAACTTCTTAAAGATGGAAGCATCTTATCCATCATATATGGATCATTATATGTAATATCAGCTCCATCTTCAATTTCAACAATCGCTTTGCCTCCGAAGGAAGTAGTAATACCTTCTGATAATTCAATTATTCTTTTTTTGATATAATCTCTCATTCCATAATCTAAAGATCTAATTGTGCCAGTTAAATTTACTTCACTTGGAATAATATTAAATCTATTCCCACCTTCAACTTTACCAAATGATATAACTGCTGGTTCTTTAGTTAACTCAGATTCTCTAGAAATAATAGTCTGAATAGAGTTTATTATTTGGGCTGTAATTACTATTGGATCAATACCAAGCCAAGGCGTACCCCCATGTGTTTGACTTCCAAGTACTTTTATTGTAAATCTAGATGAAGATGCAAAAAAACCTTTAGGCTTGTAATAAACTTTGTTCATTGGAAGTAATGAGCTTATGTGAAGACCAAAAATAGCATCAACATCAGGGTTTTTTAATACTCCTTCTTTAATCATCATTCTAGCTCCACCTTCTTCTCCAGGTGGAGGACCCTCTTCGGCACCCTGGAATATAAACTTTACTGTACCATCAAAATCTCTGTTTTTAGAGAGAATCTCTGCTGTTGCCATAAGAATAGCCATATGGCTGTCATGTCCACATGCATGCATAACCCCATTATTTATTGACATGAATGGAAGGTTATTGTTTTCTGTTATTGGTAAGGCATCCATGTCAGCTCTTAAACCAACGACCTTACCCTTTTTATTACCTTTTAGTATTCCAACAACACCATTAACACCAACGTTTCTAGAAACTTCTATACCTAAAGACTCAAGATGTTTAGCTATAACTTCTGAGGTTCTAAATTCTCTATTTGATAGCTCAGGATTCTTATGAAAATCATGTCTCCAAGAAATAAGTTTTTCTTCAATATCACTTATTTGATTATCAATAGATTGAGAATGAGAAAAATTTAATATGAATGATATTAAAATTATGGATATTTTCTTCATAAGTATTGATTTAATTAATGTTTAATAAGTAGTAAAGATTTATTAATTACTTAAATTTATAACAATGTTAGAAGATAACAAATCTTATCTTAATGATCTTAATGACGCTCAATTAAATGCTGTATTAAAGACAGATGGGCCTTCCATGGTAATTGCTGGTGCAGGATCAGGTAAAACAAGAGTTTTAACATATAAAATTGTACATCTTGTTAATAATGGTATAGACCCTTTTGAAATTTTAGCATTAACATTTACAAATAAAGCAGCTCGAGAAATGAAACTAAGGATCTCATCTATGATTGGTGAGAGTGATTCTAAGAGCATATGGATGGGGACTTTTCACTCTGTATTTGCAAAAATATTAAGATTTGAAGCTCATAAAATTGGTTTCACATCTGATTTTACAATATATGATACTCAAGACTCTGAAAGGCTTATTTCATCGATAATTAAAGAGATGCAATTAGATAAAGATGTATATAGGTCAAAAGCAATTAGAAATAGAATATCAACTTTAAAAAATAATTTTATTACTGTTAATGGGTATTTTTCAAATAATGAATTAGTTGAATCAGATAACTTATCTAGAAAGCCTGAAACAGGAAATATATATAAAGAATATAACGAAAGATTAGTCAAATCAAATTCGATGGATTTTGATGATTTATTAATGAAAACCAATGAATTATTAAATAATCATCCTGAAGTTCTAGCTAAGTACCAGGAAAAATTTAAATATATACTAGTTGATGAGTACCAAGACACTAATAATTCTCAATATCTCATAGTTAAATCATTATCTGACAAATACCAAAACATTTGTGTGGTAGGTGATGATGCTCAAAGCATATATTCTTTCAGGGGTGCTAACATTAATAACATTATAAATTTTAGAAATGACTATGATGATGTTGAAATATTTAGACTAGAGCAAAATTATAGATCTACAAAAAACATTGTAAATGCTGCTAATTCAGTTATTGAACACAATAAAAACAAAATTGATAAAGAAGTTTGGACTGAAAATGACTTTGGAGATAAAGTTCAGATTTCTTCAAACCAGTCAGATATTGCCGAAGCAAGATCTATTTGTCAAAAAGTTCAATCTATCAATGATACTAATTTGTTAGATATAGCTATACTATACAGAACAAACGCTCAGTCAAGACCAATTGAGGATTCATTAAGATTAAATAAAATACCATATAGAATATTTGGCGGAGTTTCTTTTTACAATAGAAAAGAAATAAAAGATATTCTTGCATACTTAAGATTAATAATAAATAGTAATGATGAAGAAAGTTTTAAAAGAGTTATAAATTATCCTGCTAGGGGGATTGGTTTAGTAACTATAAATAAAATAATTATTGCAGCTCAAAAAAATAGTCTTAGTCTTTATGATACTGTAAAGAAACACAAGGAGTTAAATCTTCCTTTTTCTTCTTCTGTTTCATTAAAACTTCAAAATTTTATTGATTTAATTGAGGTATTCAAAATTGAAAATGAAAAATTAAATGCTTTTGACTTAACAAAAGAATTAATTAATAAAGTCAAAATAATTGATGAGCTAAAAAAAGATGAATCTCCAGAAGGAATATCAAGAGTTGAAAATGTACAGGAACTATTAAATGGAATAAGAGATTTTATTGAGGATCAAAAAGAAATAGTTGACTCTGATGATAACCTATCAGAGTTCCTTTCAAATGTTACACTTTCAACAGATTTTGATATAGAAAAAGATAATGAAGATTATATATCTTTAATGACACTTCATTTATCAAAAGGTCTTGAATTTAAGCATGTTTTTATAGTTGGTCTTGAAGAAGATCTCTTCCCCTCAGCATTAAGTTATAACACTAGATCGGAACTTGAAGAGGAAAGAAGATTATTTTATGTTGGAATAACTAGGGCAAAACAGAACCTGTATTTATCTTATGCTAATTCTAGGTATAGATGGGGAAAGCTTATTTACTGTGAAGAAAGTAGATTCTTAAATGAAATCGATAAAGATTTTGTTAATATCTCAAAACAAATCAATTATAATCCAATAAATCAAGAAACTACTAAGAAAAAGATAATTTTTAGGCCAAAAGAAAATTTAAAAAAAATAACACCCTCAAATAAAGATAATAGATCAATTAAGCTCAATTTTTCTGAAGGAGACAAAGTTTCTCATGAAAAATTTGGAAATGGTGAAATTGTTAAAATTGAAGGTTTAGATAATGATGCTAGGGCAATTGTTAATTTTTCAAAATTTGGAGAAAAAAATCTATTACTAAGATTTGCTAAGCTCAATAAAATATAAAAAAAAAGCATGATTATTAAAATCATGCTTTTTTTACTAATTAATAATGTTTATTAGTCAGGCTTATTGTCTGAGCTAATAGTATTACTTGGAGCAGTAGCAGGAACATTCATGCTCATTCCCTCCTCAATAAGTTTGGTAAACTGATCAAGTTTAGGAAGAACGATTATTCTTGTTCTTCTATTAGCAGCTCTAGTAACTGAAGAATCATTGTCAGCTATTGGCATATAAAAACTTCTACCAGCTGCAACTAGTTTAGTTGGATCTACATCGTAATCATTTTGTAATATTCTAACAACAGAAGTTGCTCTTTTAACTGAAAGATCCCAGTTATCAACCACTCCAGGAATATTTTCAGCTGCTTTTTCTTGATCAATTAGCATATTGTCAGTATGACCCTCTACCATAAATTCAAGATCTGGCTTATCACTAATTACTTTAGCGATTTTTTCTAAAACACTCCTAGCTCTAGTTGTTACAGTAAAGCTACCGCTATTGAAAAGTAATTTATCTGATATAGATACATATACTACACCTTTTTCAACGTTTACTTCGATATCATCATCACTTAGTGTTCCAAGTGAACTTTTGAAACTTTGAACAAGTGCTAATGTTACTGAATCTCTTTTTGTAACTGCATCTTGCATTCTTGTGATGATCAAATCTTTTTCTTTAATACTTTCAAGAGATCTCTCAAGATTTTCTGCTCCTTTTTGAGTTAGAGTAGTTAAATTTCCAATGTTGTCAATTAAATCCTGATTGTTAGCTCTTAAAAATTTATTTTGTTCTGATAATGCAGATAATCTTTCAGTTGTAGCTGAAAGCTCTGTTTCTGCAGCATTTAGTTTTGCAGTAGCACTATCTAGTAATTCCTTTGTGTTTTGTTGAAGGCTCTCTAAGTCTGTATATTTCTTTTGAGACACACAAGATGTTAAAAGTAAACCTAGAACTCCAACAATAAAAATGTTATTTTTCATATCAAAAATGTTGGTTATTAATTAGTAAGCTACAAACTTAATATTTTTATACTAAATTATGGTACTACAAACTAAAGAATTTTTTCTTTCCAAAAATGAAGTATTTGACTACAATACTATTTATTTTATAATAAACTCTCCTTTTTAAATTATTATCTCTGGCTTTTAGGATTTTATTTGCGTTTTGGTAATAGCTTTTATGTGCCCTAATAATTGATAGAGATAGATCTAATCTTCCAATGAATATATATCTAATAAAAGACACAATATCTAGTATAATCCTAATAAAGAGAACATATAAGAGAGTTTTTAATGGTAGATTTTTAGTAAGCATAATTAATGAGTTCCTATAATTTAAGTAGTTTTTTTTTGAATTTTCCTTTATTGTCGCAGCTCCAACATGGTATACAATTGATTTGGTAGACGATATACAGTCAATATTATGATTAAAAGCTCTCCAGCATAAATCTATTTCTTCCATGTGAGCAAAAAAAGTGATATCAAACCCACCAATATCAAAAAAAACTTTTTTTGGAATAAACATACATGCTCCAGATGCCCAAAATATTTTATCATCAGAGTACTGATTAGTATTTTTCTCGAGAGTATTAAATATCCTACCTCTGCAGTAAGGGTAACCAAATTTATCTATAAACCCTCCTGAGGCACCTGCATACTCGAAATATTCTTTATTTTTAATGTCCATTATAGTTGGTTGTACTATTGAATTAGGCTTTTCAATAAATTTTTCTCTTATTGGTTCAAGCCAATTATCAGAAACTTCAATATCATTATTCATTATGCATACTATTTCCTCTTTTATTTGTTTTAGTCCAAGATTATAACCTTCGGCAAAACCAAAATTTTCCTTTAATTCGATTATTTGAACCTGAGGATAATTCTCTTTTAAAAACTCTATTGAATCATCAGTAGAATTATTGTCAATAATGTAAATACTTGAGTTATTGGATTTTTCAATTACTACTTTTAAGTGATTTTTTAAAAGACTTAAACCATTCCAATTAAGTATAGCAATAGCAATTTTCATTGTTTATATAAAATTAAGTCTTTTTCCTGTTGATATTTTTTATTCTCATTATTGAATTTAAAGTAAAAGTGAGTTATTCCATTTGTAACTATAACTATATCACTATTTAATTTAGTGTTATATCTCATTACTTGATCAAAATGCTCTTTCTTAATTTTGACATTTGGTGATTTACACTCAACTAGAATTCGAACTTCACCATTGTTGTTATACACAACTATATCATATCGTTTTAAGACATTGTTAATGTAAAATGATTTTTCACAATTAATTAAAGATTTTGGATATTTTTTTGAAATTATATAGCGAATAAAATTTTGTCTGACCCATTCCTCAGGATTTAACACAAGCCATTTTTTTCTTATTTCATCAAATATGAGATTATTGTTATTTTCTTTTTTAATTTTAAATTCAAAAGAAGGCAAATTGAGTATTTTCATATAATGTCAGAATATCACAAATTAATTAATGAAATAAATAATGGCAAACTTTCACCAATATATTTGATTCATGGTGATGAAAGTTTTTACTCTGATAAAATAATTGAATCAATCACTAAAAATACAATTGGTGAAGATGCAATTGATTTTGATTTTAAAAAGATTTATGGTAAAAAATCAAATGAAAATCAAGAAAATCAGATTGTTGATTTTCTTAAAAGATACCCCATTGTAGGTGAATTTAATCTAGTGATTGTAAAAGACTCAAAAAACCTTTCAGATGATTATTCTCTCTTACTGTCATACATTGAAAACTATAATGCAAAGTCTATTTTAGTTCTATCTTTTAATAACACTTTAGATAAAAGAAAAAAAATATATAAAACTTGTTTAAAAAATGGAATTGTTTTTGAGTCTAAGAAACTTTATGATAATCAAGTATATCAATGGATTGAAAGAGAATCAAAAGAAAAATCTCTTAATCTTCACCCAAGTTCAATAAAAATTATAACAGATTTTGTTGGAAATGATTTATCTCATATTGATAATGAGCTTGAAAAATTAAAGCTTAACTCAAATAACCAAGAGATAATAATGCCTCAAGAAGTTGAAAAAATAGTCGGATTCAGTAAGGACTATAATTTTTTTGAGTTAACTAAAGAAATAGGAAAAAATAATTTTAAAAAATCAAAGGAGCTAATCTCCTACATGTCAAAAAACACTACAAAATATCCATTACCTGTTATTATTGGAACAGTCTATTCTTTTTTTAATAAGCTTTTTATTTATCATTCAATAGAAAATAAAAAAGACGCTCCAAGAGCATTAGGAATAAACCCATATTTTATTGAAGAATATAGAATTGCATCTTCAATTTATCCTATGAAAAGAATTTCAAAGATTTTTGGTTATTTGCTTGAGGCAGATAAGAGGTCAAAAGGAATTGATTTTGATGCAACCAACACAGAAGGTATTTTAAATGATTTAGTATACAAGATATTTAAAAATCAATGAGGAATTTATCTTTCCTTAATAAAAGTTTAAAATTATTCTGGATCAGAATTTTTTCCGTTTTTAGTAGTAATTAAAATAACACCATTTCTACCTTTTTCTCCATAAATCATCGTTTGGCTAAGACCTTTTAAAACCTCTATTTTATGAATTGTATTTGGATCAATATCAATAAGTCTACTTGTTGAAGAAATACCATCCCAATAATCACCTGACATATTTGAAACACTTGAGTTGAATTCAACTCCATCTACAATAATTAGTGGTTGGTTGGATAACATTAATGAAGACATCCCTCGAACATTTATACTTGAAGCAGCTCCAGAAGTGTGAGCTGTATTAGTTATCGAAACACCGGATATTTTCCCTCTTAAAGAATTTAATTGTTGACTTGCTCTACCTAAATTATTTTGAGCACATAGCGTGTATGAAGATAAAATCAGTAAAGTTGTCAATACATTTAATTTCATATTATAAATTTATGAATAAAAATTATAATTTGGCTGAATGAAAACTTTCTTATCATACTTTTTATTTATACTACCATACTTTATTTACTCACAAAATTTTCAGTCTGATCAAAGAGTTTGGAATGAAACTACACAAAGAGCATTTCGTGATTTAGGTAGACTCAAGACAAGTAAACCAGCTATTAATCAAGTTGAGGGGTCTATATACTTTGAATCAAAATTTAAAGAAGGTAATATTGTCCATTTAGATAAGGAAATAGATATAAAAACTAAATTAAGATACAATGCATTTAATGATGAAATAGAGTTAATTGATAATTCTAATGGTTCTGAATCAATTAAGGTTGCAATAAAAAATTTTGATATTATATCATATTTTGACAACAAAGAATTTATTTTCATGTCTTATCTCGATTCTAACAAACAAAATAAAGAAGGTTATCTTAATCCAATCTATAAAGGTTCAAGAGTAAATATTTATGAGAAAAAAAGAAAGAAATTTCTTAAAGGAAAGGAGTCTGTAAATTCTCTTGATATAGCTCACCCACCTAGATATACTGATGAAATAGAATACTATATTTCGTTTAATGAATCAAAACCATCATTTGTTAAGCTCTCTAAAAAATCTATTTTAAATACATTTAATAAGTCTAATGATATTAAGAGCTTTTACTCAAAAAATAGGTTAAACCCAAGAGAAATATCATCATTAATTGAAATAGCCAAATACTACGAGCAAAATAATTAAATCAGTTTTTTGAATTTATTTGGATCTGACTCATTCATTATATTATAGATTTCATCAAATATATCCTCGAATGAGGGCTTGCTAATATAGTCTCCATCTGAACCATATGGTGGTCTATGCTCTTTTGCAGTTAATAATTTAGGCTCACTATCTAAGAATTGATAACAATTCTGATTTTTTAAAAGCTCTTG
>Ga0181585_10002143_pt1 | contig 17517 bp, 19 predicted proteins | sample 071ome_29_FD_132469 | JGI IMG/M metagenome (GOLD analysis project Ga0181585, IMG submission 132469) | Coastal salt marsh microbial communities from the Groves Creek Marsh, Skidaway Island, Georgia - 071407BT metaG (megahit assembly) | ecosystem: Environmental > Aquatic > Marine > Intertidal... | reverse complement strand
TAGGAGAGGATGCAGATATTGGCAATTGGATGGAATAAGTCCCCAAATTCTCAGGGTTTTTCTTTAATTGAGCTGTTAGTAACATTGCTTGTTATAAGCCTCATCTCATCCATAGTTATCATCTCCATGGATTTAAAGTCCTTCAGTGTTAATCGATTTCAAAAAGATTTCCATCAGTATTTTTTTGATTTGAAACAAGAAAGCATTTTGTTAGATAAACCCATAAGACTATTTTTTACTGAAGGAAATATAGGCTACTGTATTCAAGAGATTGTATGCAAACTTAAAATTGAGGACAGCGCTCTATTCAAACCAACTTCAAGGATCATTAGCATTCAAAATGAAGATGGATTCAATTACCCATTAGAGGATCGATCTATATTTGCTTCTGTATATCCTAATGGAAGAACAACCTATGCAAAAATAATTTTTGATGATGATTTTATCTATGAAACAAAGTAAAAAAATTTTGACTGCTCGTGGGGGTTTTACTCTGATAGAGGTCATGGTTAGTTTGTTTATTCTGTCTGTGGTTGGGATTAGTATCTTTATGCAAATAACCAGAGCGGAGGTTTCTCATAGAGAACTTTTATATAGTGCCTATGCTAGGGAGGTGGCGGTAAATTATGTAAATGAATTATCCCTGTCTAAGGGCTCTGCATTTTCTTCACGTCAACAAACTAAGAATTTTGGAGGCATATCGTTTCAGATCGATTCAACTCTTGAGCCCTTCAATGAAAGGTTAGATTTACTTATTTTGCAAATCTCAACTACAGATAAAAAGAATATTTACACACTCCAAACCCTCTATAAAAAACTATGAAATCGAAAGGATTCTCATTAATAGAGTTGCTAATAAGTCTAGTAATTTTGAGTCTTATTCTAACCATGAGTACTAATTTTATGCGCTCTGGTTTTCTTTCTAATTCTGCTGCCAATAGACATTCTATTGATTTACAGGAATTCCAAATTCTTTCTTCCTTTATAAGAAAAGATATTCAATATATGAAGCCAATACCAATGATTGACGGTATTGGAGAAAACACTAAAACTGTTCTCACTATTCAAAATAATCCACCCCAGATTGAATTTACTATCTTCGACTATGCAGATGAAGACAATAAGGAATTAACAAGATTGATATATATTCTTGATAATAATACATTTATCAGGAAGCAATTTTATTCAGACCAGCCCTTCAACAAACAAGATTTTATTTTATTTCCATTAGCTGAAAATGTATCAAGTCTTTTTATAGAAGCTTTCGATGGAGAGCGCTGGCATGATTATTGGCCAAAAAGTCCTATCATGGAAAGAAGATTGCCTAGGGCAATTAAACTAACCTTTATTCAAGACAAAAGACTATTTGAATTCTTATTGCTCGTAAACAATGAAACGGTTTTCAAATTCTAGCGGTGTTGCACTTCTAACAGTGCTGTTGTTAATTTTGGTCATGTCGTTTTTAGCAATACAGGTCACCCAAATACTTTTTAAAGACATATCGAACAGTAAAAATGTTGAATTCAATAATCTAAGTAATATCTATTTAGATTTTCTTCAATCTCATTTTCTAGATGTGTTTGGTAAATCTATTACCCAAAATCAATCCCGTATTAACAAATCAACGGTTTCAGCAATAAATGATTACAGTCTGGAATTTCAGGGCTACCAAGCTAATTTTGAAATTAAAGATCTTAGTAATTGTTTTAATATCAACTCACTTTTTCTAGAGCGCAATGGCAAACTAGTAGTTAATCAGAAAACACTCCTGTTTTTTAAGAAATTGCTAGAAACCATGGAATTAGATGAGGCTGAAGTAGATACCATTTCAGATAAAATTATTGATTGGGTAGATGAAGATAATTTACCCAGAGCCTATGGTGCAGAAAACTATTTTTACACTGGTCCAGCCAATAAAACTCCAAGATTTACTCCGAAAAGGCTTTTCTTTAATGCAAGTGAACTCAGGCAGCTTTCAGCATTTAGTAACTTGTATGAAATTATGCAAAAATCTATATGCGTAATTCCTTATTCAAATGCCTTCTTGGTTAATTTAAATACATTAGATGCAAGAAATGCTGAACTTTTTTCAATTTTCTTAAAGACGCCAGAGCTTGAAACAGCTGAGAGTATCATCAGTAGAATTCCTTTAGAGGGATATGAAAACCCACAAGATTTTATTAATACAGAGACTGATTTGTTTTATGCAGAATATATTAACTACTTAGTTACCGACAGTAATGCTCTCTCTTTAGCAATCACTATTGATTCAGGGTTTACTTCGGCAACGTATGTTAGTTTAATGATTCTAAACGATAACTCTATTTCTATTTTAGATACATTTAAAAAATAACAATGAGAAACTTGATATGGCTCACTGATGCTTCGATGGAAGATGGGATTCTTTGTGTTAGAGAGGGCGAGCTTATAAAGCAATGCCCTATAAAGATTGAGGAAAGTACATTACAAAAAATTAGATGTAATGAATTGGTGATCTTTGTTCCGTCCAATCATTTGAATTCCCAACACTTTTCCTCTGATGTTAAGGATACTGAAAAAAGATTGGCTCTTTTTGTTTCTACGTATGGGCATGAATTTATTGATTCGCCAAACGAACTCTCTTTTAGATATTCTGAAAAGAATTCCTGTTTCTATTGGCTAAAAACTAAAGCCTTTGAGGATTTATTTACAAAATTAGCAAGTTTGGATATGAAAATTATATTGTTACCTGATTTCTTTCTTGTCAAGCAAGGAGACAGTGCTGTATTTAGTGTGCGCGATAGATTATTGGTGAGATTAGATAGTGGTGAAGGCTATTCCCTGGCAACTAGTGAATCTGATTATCTGAATAAGATTTTTTCTGAAAAAGATTTATCAAATTTGTTGTTTAACAAAAAGGATTTAACAAAGTTGCAATCTGAAAATAATTTTTTAGAGTTGGCTAAGCAACATTTTGATGGTCTCATTTATGATATTAATTTTTATAACAATTCATTTTCTATTTCTAAACTTATATTTTGGCTTGGCTTGTCCAAAAAATATGCTTTAGCTATGGCTGGAATGCTTATATCTGCATTGCTATTCTTATCTATTGAATCATGGATTTTGCAAAACAATATTTCCAATACCATAAAAGACACTGAAAATATTTTTTTAGAAGTTAATCCTAAATTTACAAAGTTGATTAATGCTCGAGCCCAAATAGATCAAATTACTGGTCATAAAAGTAACAATTTAGCGCCTGAGATAGATATCCAACTCCTTAGTGAAGTCATGCCAATGATTGCGACCCTTGATATATCCTCTTTAGTCTATAAACCTAATTTAAATCAGGTGAGTGTATCTTTTTCTAAAATTAGTTCTTTTGAGCTTAGCGTTATAACCCAAGCAATTAAACTTAAAAAACTTAAGTTAGATACTTCTAATCTAACAGTTGACAATATGAATAATTTTTCAGGTGAAATAAATGTTTATCTTTGAGATTGCCAAAGATAAATATAGATCTGCTCTAAAGGATTACAAGCAATTACTTAAGATAGCATTACCGATAGTAATTTTTATAATATTAATTTTTTTATTCATTTCTCTTGTAATCCAAAACCACTCTCTTAATAATCGATTTTCAAAGATTGTTGACGATAGGTCGTATGTAATAAATGCTCTTGATAAATACCAATTCGCTTATGAAAAAATAGAATTAAAATTTGATGCCACTATCATTAATGAATATTTTGCTAATGAAATGCAATTATTTGATAATTTTAGCATCCAAACCTCTGAAAGTTCGATCTTTATCAGTTTTGATCTTCATAAAGACTTTCAATCTCTAAATCATTTAATACAAAAAATAACGCAGTTACAAAACATTTATATAGAAGAAGTTATTATTGATCCAAAATCTAATAATAAGTTTGTATGTAAATTTCTGTTAAGAGTTTAAAGGCCGCAATGACTAGATACTTTTATTAAATAATTAATATTATGTTGTTTATAACATATAGAATATTTAGAATTATTCAATGATAAATAAATCTTGTCCAAATTGCGGATCGAAATTATCGAATAAAGCTCTCAATAGGTGTTCAAAATGTAATTGCAAGATCCCTTCATCTGCTTCTGCATTTAAAACTGATGTTTACGAGCATAAGCAGGCCAAGCAAATTATTCTTTATCCAAAATTTTGTTCCTCTTGCGGATCTAAGGCTGCAAAGGAAGCCCATGCATGTCCTTCATGCGGACAACCTTTTATCAATCAAGATAGTTTTGGGGTTAATTCAGATGATAGTTTTTGGGTTTTTTGGGTTATTCTTATAATTCTAATTTTTATATTATGGTAACAGAGGTTCCTTATGAGTAACAACAGCCCATTTAGTGATTTCTTCGGTAATCTTGGTTCAAATACTCGTGCATTTTTCTCTAAACACGATCCTTATTTAAATTTTGCTTTTATTCTCTCAATTCTCCCCATCTCCTTTACTGGAATTATTTCTTTAATAATTGTAATAATTGGAGTAATTTTTCTGGCTCAGAATAAGTTTAAATCAGTAGATGAGTCAAAATATTTACTAGCTATTTTCTTTATGTCTATTTTAAATATGATTTTTGTTTATTGGTTTTACTCTTTTGCTGCAAAAACTTACCTATCTTTTATTTTTGAGTTTTATTTTTCTTTCATAGATTTTATTAAAAATTTTTTTACATATGCAAACCCATACATAAAAATTATTGCCAATTTCTAATCTAATACTTATGATTACTTTATGAACGTTATTGTCTGTCCAAATTGCGCTTGGGAAAATCCCTCAAATCAACATTTATGCGAACACTGCAACTGCAAGCTCGTAAGCACTCCGCCTACAAACGTGCAACAGCATTCCTCACATAGATCAAATAATTTAATTTTAGAGCCAATTTTTTGTTCCTCCTGTGGAAACAAGGCTGCTAAAGATGCACCTTACTGTCCTAGCTGCGGACAGCCCTTAAAAGCTCAGAATAATTTTGTGAATGATGGCTATAGTTCTAATGGAATTCCTTTAAAGAGCAGAGTGACTGCAGGTATATTGGCGTTATTCCTTGGTGGCATAGGTGTTCATAAATTCTATTGTGGTCATATAGGCTTGGGCGTAGTTTATCTATTATTTTTCTGGACTTTTATTCCAAGCATTATTGCTTTGATTGAGGGTATTATCTATTTAACATCTCCCAACGATGAAGTTTTTACAAGAAGATATTGCCAATAGATTATCTTTAATCTTATTTTCAATTTCTTTAGGTCTGCATGCAGATGATTCGGTAAGTTGGTACGAATGTTACAAACTTAAAGATTCTATTATTGTTTCTCAAGACGGCACTTATTTAGGAAAACTTTCTGATAGTTATAAATCAGACTCTATTTATAACGAATATAGTAAGCATGGGAACAGCTATTCAAGAGAATCTATTTGGAATGAGTACTCTGACTATGGTAATTCATACTCAAATAAATCTGTTTTTAATGAATACTCCTCAGAGCCACCCTTGATCATAAAAGAGGATGAGGTTGTGGGTAAACTTTCTATTAAGGACAGCTATTTAGAAGATAATTATGACCCAAGAACTCTTAAAGATTCTTGTGACTGGTAAAAAAAACCCTGCAGGCGCAGGGTTTTTTTTATCAAAAATAAGGTTATTGAATTCTATATCTCCATTTCACAGAGAAAAATCCGAAATCTTCTTCAACCGCATTATCTAAAACTTCTTGATTAGTGCCAAAACCATCATCACCAGCACTTACGGCCCAATAACCACTTGTCGAATAGCTACTGCTTGAATCAAGCTCACCATAGTCAAATGACCTCACTGAGTACTCAAATGTTATTAGATTTTTAGGATTGACACTCCAAGCTAGCCCGATGCCAAATACTGCTGCAGAAGCATCTCCGGATCTTGTATAATCACCACTAAATCCATAGCCATTAAGACCATCACTGGAAGGACCAGAATAGGAATACCCATCCGGACAACCGTTTCCAGATAAACAATTATTATATTCTGTTGATAGCCCGCTAAAGATATCAGTCCATTTACCATTTTCTTCATAATCTTGTTGAGTGTAGCCAAGTCTGGCAGTAAAAAATAAATTATTAGCAATTGGTGCAAGGTAAGCAGCAAAAACAGTCAATCCATCAGATGTAGATTCCAGGCTTTCATTAAGTGTCCAGCGATATGATCCTGCTCCCCACACGTCAAAAGGAAAATCATTGTCTTGGTAGTAATCATATGTTGTATCTTTTGTAAGTTCATTATATCCAAGTCCTATCTGCCAATTATTATTGAGTCTATAAATATAGTTAAAACTAATGTCTTCAAATTCCAACTCATGATATCTATTTTCATAGTAGTAATCATCAAAAGCACTACCTGATTGATCTATTTGCTCAGATCCGGAGCTACCCAAAATAACATTGAAAGTATGCTTTCCTATTCCATAATCAAAACCTACATATGAAGTTGAAAAATCAGCATCATTATTTGCAATTGTTCCATCATCTGTAAACTCAATAGAGAAGTCATAGTCAGTAGATCCAAACCCTAATGTTAAGCCCATTCTAGTTTGTTCTTGAGAGAATAAAACTAAAGGTGAAGTTAGTAAAACTAACGCCAAAAAATTTTTCATATATTTCCCCTTAAAAATATTTTGATTGGTAATTAATGTATCAAAATTTAACATTATAAACAAACACTTTGATCCCTAACCTCAAAATCCAATGATTATATCTTCAGTTTGATCTTTTTTTATTATTGGTTGAATCAACCAAAACCTATTAGATCTATCCTGGCTAGAAAAGGTTTTGGAGTATTTTTCATCATTTTTTACCATTATTTTAATATCAACTTTATTACCTAACAAAGTTAAAGCATATGATTGGTTTTGTGAAAGAGAAGTAATTTTTTTGCCTTGTATGAATAGGTCGATGGATTCTTCATGTACATTTTTTTCAATTGATGAGTATTTTACCAAAATGTCGAAATGATCATTATTATTATTGTAGTCAAGATAAATTAAATCTTGGTAGCTGAAATCAAGAGCGAATAGCGGGATTGTTTGAATGAATAATATTAAGCTAAATAGGGATTTAGTTATTTTTTTTTTAAAACAATGCATTAATAATATTGTGTTTAATTTATACTCTAAATAATATAAGCAATGAATTCAATTCCAATATTATGAGATGTTATAACTGCACATCAGAAAAGTATACTTCCAAATGCCAGGAATGTGGATTCTCAAACAACAATTTAAAATTAAATCCCTCAGCATTACAACCAGGTTCAATCTTAGATGAAAGATATTTTATTGGAAGGGTTCTTGGTCAAGGGGGATTTGGAATTACCTATGTTGGGTTTGATGAAATTTTAGGCGGAATTGTTGCTATTAAAGAACACTTCCCAAAAGCAATAGTTCAAAGATCAACAGATGGAAAAGTAATAACAAACAATAGCAATGAGTATAAAGCCGGTCTTAAAAAATTTACTGAAGAAGCAAAAGCAGTAGCGAAATTTAAAAATCACAAAAATATTGTTTCAGTTCTTTCTTATATGACTAGTAATAACACTGCATATATGATCATGGAATATATTCAGGGTCGAACAGTAAAGGATATTCTGGCGGGTGGGAAATCTTTACCTGTAAAAGATGCGCTGGAAGTTATTCATCAAGTGCTTGATGGAATCGGGGCTTGCCATAGTGCAAGACTCATACACCGTGATCTTACTCCTGACAATATTTACATCACAACTCAAGGCTCAGTAAAAATCTTAGATTTTGGTTCAGCTCGTGAGACAGTTGAAGGAGGAGATAATGAGTTTACTCAGGTCCTTAAAAAATCTTATGCGCCCGTAGAGCAGTTCCAACAAGGTCAAGGGCAGGGTCCATGGACAGATATTTATTCTATTGGAGCTTCACTCTATAGAATGCTTTTGGGTAAGCCGCCCGAGCTGAATTCTGTTGATAGGCTTTTGAATGATACCCTGAAATCTCCTCTTGAATCTAGAAATCTTAAAGATTGGAATTCAGAATTAGATCAAGCATTAATGAAGGCAATGGCAGTGAGGCCAGATGCTAGATATCAGCACGTGGATGAATTTAAAGTAGATCTGCTTAATGCTCATGACTCTTTTAATAGGGAGACATCTTCTTCAAAAAAAACCTCTTTGCAGACCGCTAAAGCTAATAAAGCAACTCTGCAATCTAATGCTGATTCTAAGCCGAATAAAGCTTTAATTCCTTCGATTAGTGCAGTTGCAGCAGCTGTCCTTTTAGGAATATTTATGTTTACAGGTTCTGAGCCTGAAAAAGTAACCTATATTGCTCAGCCAGATCGTCAAAAACTGGAAGATTCTCTTCCTAAATTAACTAAACCCATTCAGTCTCCTACTCCAGAATCAATTCCTCCGCCTGGGAGTGCTCCTGAAAAGTTAATTGAAGAAAGAGTCATCGTTGATAACAGCAGACCTGATTCTCCAGAACGACAGCCATTTAATGAAATTGAAATTAATGATATAACTCCTCGGACTGGAATCCCCGAGCTTGTAAGTATTACCCTTAACCCCAGATCAGCAAAGTTTTTTCTTAACAATAAACCTATTAATATAGACAACCAGTCTATTCAAGCTCAAACCGATGAAGTAAATATAAAAATTATTGCACCTGGCTATCAAACTTATGAATCCAATTCAACAATAACATCTAACAAAAGATTTACTCTCAAACCATACGAGAATCCTTCTCCAGCTTTATATTCTGAGCTCTTAAATTATTTGGAAGCTCCAACTACTGCTAATTCTAAAATCTTAACAAATTCATTTGCAAAAAATTATTCTTCATATGAGGGCCTATCAAAACTTTCTAATCTTATTTCTAAGGATACAAAGGTAATAGACGAGCTTAAATTTCTTGAAAAAAATGGTGATGCACAGGCTAAATTCTTACTTCAAATTTATTATTTATCTGATGAAATTTTAAGTAATGATGAATTAGCGCTGCAAAAGCTAGATGATACTAAAAGCGATTATCCTTTATCAGGTATTTTTTATTCTACATACAAGGGATGCATCATAGAAGGAATCAAATCTTGTAATCCCGCAGTAGCCTTAAATAGTTTACCAAATTATCCACCAGATGTTACTGCATTGGTTGAAGCAATGTTGTTAGTTAAAGAAGGCAAGCATAAAGATGCCGAAAATAAGCTTAAGCTACTAGCAAATATTAACAAAAATTCTGTTTATACAAATTTATTGGGAGAAATAGCATACGGAAAAGGGAATAGAGATAAAGCCATAGATTATTTCAGGGAGGCTGCTACTCAGGGCGACATGATTAACACAACTGCTCTTATTAATCTTGGAATCATATCTAGCAATAAAAGGGATAAATATAAATGGATTAATGATGCTGTCAATTTTGGATCAATTAAAGCCCAAAATATCATGCCATATGTAAGCTTCAACCATAATGATGAGGCGTTTTTATCTTCAGTAAAAACATTAATGAAAAGAGATAAAGCTGAAGCCAGCATGCTACTTGCCTTGCATCACTTTACCTTGGATCAAAAAAATACAGTAGAAATTAATAAACATTTATCTCAGTGTAAACAAGACATAAATTGTAAGACTATAAGCGCATTAATAGATCCAGATCCGGTTTCAATTAATGCTCTAATTGAAGATGTTAAGTCTAAAAAATTACTTCCTGGATTAAAAATTCAAGCATTGTCTAAACTAGGAAAGCATTATCTTGCAGATGATCCCAAAAGAGCCATCAATTATCTCGAGGAGGCTAAAAACTTAGGATCTAATGATGCCTTGGCCGCACTCTGTTACGCTTATGCTTTTGTTCAAGTTGAAGAAAAAAAAGCGCAGCAATATTGTGAATTAGGACAGAATATGAATGATCCACTTGTCTTGAACTCACTTGCGCATATTTATACGAATTTCAAAGAAGCCTCTCAAAATAAATCCAAAGCACAGTCTTTATTAGTGAAATCATGTAATTTAGGAAGCGGTGCTGCATGTTGTAATGCAAGCAAAAATCAAAAAAATACTTCTGAAAGAGATAAATTTATTGCAGAAGCAAGACAGAATGGGATTTTGCAATGTTAAATTATTTTAAGCGTACATTCTTTGCTCTTATATGCTTGCCCTCTCTTTTTGTAGACAGTCAAGAACTAAACCTGAGAGTTCCATATCAAATTTATGAAAATAGTCAATTGTTAACGTTTTTTGGGCTATACAATTCAGATGATGAGCTAATTGAAAATGTTGATCTTGATGACATTGCTGTTGAATTTGGTTCAAGAATTGCCCGCCCTAACTCATTAACCAAATTCTCTTCCGAAGTATATGGAACTAGCTATGTATTCTTAATTGATACTTCAAAATCAATTAGTACTAAGAATTTTAACTTAATTAAGGAAGCCATAACCGAATGGATTGATAAGCTTGGGTTTGCTGATATGGCAGCCATAGTAAGTTTTGGCGACTCGGTTGAGCTTATTCAAAATTTTACTTTTGATAAACAAAGCCTTAAAGAAAGTTTAAAAAATATTCAAAGAGATTCTATGAATACACGCTACTTTGATGCTTTATTAATGGCTAACTCAATGCTAACTAAGCAAAATGCTGATATTCCATTCAGAAGGGCTGTTATAACTTTAACAGACGGATTGGATGACCCAGATCCATCTTCTGAAGTCAATTTAAAGTATGAAGAAATTAAATCAATGATTATTGATAGCATGGTCCCATACTACATGATAGGTTTTGCAGAGAGATCAACTCCATTAAAAATTCAAGCCATCAAAGATATGAAGCTTCTCTCTACAGACACTAATGGTATTTTTATTAATGCAAACATATATGGAATTGATGGAGCATTTAGGCAAACCCAAAGAAATATTGATAACGTATTTTTATTAAAGTCATCTTGTAGATCATGTGATATCGATTATAAAAATTTTTCCAGTACCATCTATTTAGATTTTGAAAGTAATAGATACTCTTCCACCCAAAAAGTCTTTGTCAATGAGGAACAAATACCAACTAGTTTTCCAATTTCTGATAATTCCAACCAATATAATTACAGTTTTTTTTACAACCCTTATTTCATAGTTTCTATTGGGATAGTTCTAACTATTTTGGTTGCATGGCTATTATTTTCAAGAAGAAAAGTGTCTTCAAATAACATTGAAGTAGAGCTTAACGACGTTAATTATGAGCAAACTAGAAACGATCTTAATGTTCCAACGCTTAATAATCCAGATAAGCATGAATTTACTATTAAGTTAGTTCAATTTTCAAAAAAGTCCTCTCTTTCATTAGAATGTAATTTCACTGATAAGGTGACTATTGGGCGTTCTTCAAGATCTGATTTGGTTTTAAGCGATTTTAAGGATATCTCAAACCTGCACGCAAAAATTTACATTAAAGAAACGGTCTTTTTGATAGATGATCTTGATTCAACAAACCATACATATCTTAATGGCGCATTAGTTTCAAAACGTTGTCCTATTGAAAATGGCGATTTAGTAAAATTTGGCATCAACGAATTTCGAGTTTTTATCAAACGATATGAGGATCTTAACTATGAATAATATCTTTTTTTCTCAAGCGCAAGGATCTCGAAAAGAGCAGCAGGATGCATATGGAAGCTTTATCCCTGACAATGAAACATTTATTGGCCATGCTGGAAAATTACTCATAGTCGCTGATGGAATGGGAGGTCTTGCAGGGGGAGCAGAAGCTAGCAAGTTAACAATAAATGCTTTCATTCATGCTTACAAGCAAAAGGAAGCAAAAGAAACTATTCCTGATGCTTTAAAAAGATCAGCAATTCATGCGAATAAATCAGTATATGATTTTTCAGTATCACAGGGTATTGAGGGGAATACAGGCTCAACTTTGGTTGCTTTGGTTCAATTGAAGCAAGAAATATATTGGATATCAGTAGGTGATAGCCGAATTTACGCAGTTAATGATAAAAAATTGGATCAACTTACTCGAGATCATAATTATGAGCAAGATTTACTCGAATTAGTCAAGAAAGGGAGGCTTGCTATTGAGGATGTTGAAAATAATAAGCAAAAAGCTGCACTAACAAGTTATATTGGATCCCAGGAAATCAATAAAATTTCTCAAAATACTCAGCCATTAAACTTTTCAAATTATTCTGCGGTCTTTTTATGCTCAGATGGTTTTTACAGCAGAATGACAGAAACCGAGATTATTTCTTTAATTCACTCTAAACCTCATTCAGAAGTTGCTAATCTTTGCATTAAAGAAAAATTGAAGAAAAATATTAAAAACCAAGATAATCTCACAATTGGCATATTGTTTAACAATAATAAACCCAAAAAATCAAAGGCACTTAAAATGGCATTTATATGGCTATCTATTATTTTGTTGCCAACCTTTGCCATTCTTAGTCTAAATTATGATTTACTAGAGATTCTCAATTTAAAGGCTAATAGTGCTCAGGCTCCCATTTCATCTACAAATGATAGTAATAATGACGCCGGTGATGATCTATATTCAATAGAGGTTATCGATGCACCAAAGGAGTTGATTACCAGAGAAGAAGAAAAGAATTTAGAGAGTGATAGCACAGCTGCAGATATTAATGCAATCGATGACCCAAATCTTAAATTAAAATCTATTTCCGAAAGCAATGAAATGAATCCTGGTCTAGATAAGGAATTTCCAAGCAATCAAGGCAAACCAATTGATAATCAAGAAAATCAATTACCTTATACTAAAGAATATTCATATTCAGAAAATAAACCTAAACAAATCATAAAAAACAGTGAATTAGATAGTATGAGCGGAGAATCACTTCCCAATAATCAAGCGAACAAGGCTACTGCTCAAGAAAGTGATCCAAGTATTGATGGAAATGTTATGCCTCTTGTTTCAAAATCAGATAAAAATGCCCAACCATCTCGGCAAATAGAGAAGAATCCTTCTAATGATCCAAAGCAAACTTTGTCAAAAGATATTGCTGATATAAGCTCTGAGCAACTTAATAACCTTAAGAATATGAAAACAGAATCTATTTGTAGAGATGTAGTGGTAGATTTAGGCTATTTCGGAAGCACAACTGAAAAAGTATGTGAAGATGTTGATATTAACCGGGAAAAAGTAAATTCTCTAAGAGATGATATAGAAGATAAAAACTCAAGAAAGGAAGTAAAAAACTGCAAGGAACCTAATGATAATTCAACAGAAAATAGAATTTTACCCGTTTGCAAAAATCAGGAAGTTATTGTGACCTTTTAAGAATAACTCTTAGAGTAATATTTTTATGTGTATTTTTTATAATTAAATGGGTATTATTAAGTTATGAGTAAAAAAATATTTGGATTTATAGGTGTAGCCCTTGGTGCGTTATTATCTTTAATGGCAATTTTTATGCCTAACGCTAATATTGAAAATATGATGGACTCCTCTGTTAGATTACTTTGTGAACACCCCATCGGCGAGACAAAAAGAACTGTTGATGTCACTGGTTCTGCATTTTTTATCAATAAAACGACGCTCGTAACAAATCAACATGTTTCACCAATTGGTTCAAGGTGTCTAATTATCAGTAAAGACTCTATTGGAGAACCATTAACCGTTAAAACCAGGCAACTCTGGACATCTGAAGTTCCTGATATTGCAATATTGAGTGCCGAACTACCTGAAGGGCTTGAATTTCCTGTCGCTTCAGTTTTTGAGTCCAAAATGGTTTCTGGAGACGATGTTTTCAGTGTAGGCTATCCAAATACAGCAGGCACTGAGACAGCATTATTTGAATATTTTAAATCAACTGGAGCAGATTCATCACTGGATGGAAATTACAATTTACTAGTTGGATTTTTAAAACCTCAAATATTTAAAGGTGTTATCAGCTCAGAATATATTTTTGAGGGAGTTTCTTACATACAAACAGATGCTGCAATTAACTCTGGCATTTCTGGCGGACCATTATTTTCCAAAAGTGGGCAAGTAATTGGTGTCAATACAATGATGGATGTTGATGCAAGAAATGTTGGGTATTCAATTAGTGTTCAAGAATTAATACCAATTCTTAATAAGCTTGAGATCAAATATAACCTTGAATCTAATGTATTACATTATGTTAGGCTTTTTAATTCTTCTGCCAATGGTTTCTTGCCATACGTAATTGCGGTGTTACTTATTGCATTTGGAGTTTATTTTGTGCTTGCAAGAGAAACAGAAATACAGGTTGAAACGCCTCAGTCACAGCCAACTCCATCATCCCCAATACCTCAGCCCGCAAAACCCAATGCGCAAGGGAGATTGGTTTTTCAAAATTTATCGATTAATCCACCAACACTAAATTTTACTTCGAAAGTTTTTATTGGAAGAGATCAGCAATCTTCAATCAAGTTCCCATCTGATTGGATTTATATAAGTAAGTTACACGCAATGATTGAGCTAGATCTAAATACCAAAACTTTTCTTATAAAAGATTTGAAGTCTAAAAACGGAACCTTTATAAATAACAAGCGTATGTCAGAGGGTTCTACAGAGCGCGTGCCTTCAGGCACAAAAGTTTACTTTGGAAAGGATACATCAATTGTTACTCTAGAAATTATTTAGGAGGATATATGGCAGTAGTTAAATGTGGGCAATGTAGTAAATATTATAATGATGGGCAGTATAATTCTTGTCCTGCTTGTGGAGTTTCACCAGCTCAAGTGACCCCAGATGAGTATGAAACTACTCAACCACTCAATACACCGAGTACAACACAAGCAGTAACTGAACCAACTTCATTGGGTATGTATGCGCAACAATCCCAAGTAGAAATTGACCATTCTTTTGAAACAGATCTCGATACTACTATTGCTCTTGATCAGAGTGATCCAGATGATGATGTTACTGTTGCCTTATCATCTAAAAGCATTGGAATTGATCCAGTTTGTGGATGGCTAGTATGTGTAGATGGTCCTGATAAAGGAAGAGATTATAGGATCAAATCTGAAAGAAATTTTATTGGAAGATCTTCCAATCAAGATATTGTTATCTCAGGTGATGATACTATCTCAAGAGAAAATCATGCTTCTATAACACAAGACCCCAAGACCCTCGTATTTACTATAAACACAGGTTCTGGCAGAGGTTTGGTATATCTCAATGAATCAGTAGTTGAAACCCCTCAAACCCTTGCAATTTATGATCAGATTGAGATTGGTGATAGCAAGCTAATATTTATACCTTTCACAACTGATAAATTTAAATGGGAATAAAATATTCTTTAATCTTTATTGGATTACTTATTAATTCTTGCTCTACAATAGATAATTTAAATCCATTTAGCGAGGATGAAAATGCTTCTCAGCAAGAAGTAGAATACTTAACTATTGAAACCCCAGCTTGCTCAAGAGCAGTATGTAAAATCTCGAATACAACAGGTGATGTATACTTTATGAATACTCCCGATACTATAAATATTAAACCTGCTTATCAAAACTTTGAGGTGACTTGTTTTGTAGAGGAGGTGAAAGAATACGACGATGTGTTACCAATGACTATGTGGCTTTACGCAGGCAGTAATTATTTAAAACATGATTTCGCGTGCCCTTTAACAGATGAAGAAGTTATTGTTAAAACAAAACTTGAGAAGGCTCCTGAAGCTATAACTTCGCAAAGGGAACCTGACTCTTCAATTTCAAGAGAACCTGACTCTTCAATTGCAGAAGCTGATGTTATAGATAATCAAATAGAAGTTTCTGAGAATACCATTGATACTAACGAACTAGAAAGTAAAAATACTTCTCAAACAAAAGCACAGTCTACTGAAGAAAACCTTACTGAATCACAAATTAAGGCAATTGCTCAGCTTACAGATCTTTATGAAAGAAAAATGATTTCTGAAGAAATTTTTAATAAAGAAATTACTGCAATCAAGCAGAAATTATAAATATAGGGGAAAAAATGGATAACTTTGATAATTATTTAATTAAAGTATATAACTTCTTTGAAACCACTATTCAAGGTATCAGAGATGTCATTAGTGTTAAATTTGTTAACGCCTTATTTGGTTTCTTTGAGAAACTAAATGCTACAGCTATTTTTATAGCCTTAGCTATTTTACTTATTGCAACAATCAAGACATATATTGATACTGAATTAGGTATGTTAGTTTGGCTAATTTTTATTGGCCCTGTCTTATTGTTATTATTTGCATTTCTTGCAGAAGGCTTTCATGATGCATGTGACTCACTTATAAAAAACAATCCAACTTATATAAGTAACCAAGCTTATTTAACTTTTACTGCAGTATTTACTTTTCTTATGTCAGTTGTACTATTTTTAACAGGTCTTTATGCTTTATTGGAAGATCCGTTTTATATTGGCCCTCTTGGAAATGCATCGATTTTAATTTTTTCTGTCTATCTTATTGTTACAACTGCTCCTTTATTTAATCCAGCATTAATCAATCTAAATGTTTCTAAGGAGAGCTCGGCAGCAGATGACTTAATTGGTCTCTTTACTCTTAATTTAAAATCTCTTTTATTTCAAGAAAGGTTAATTAGCAGAGTGCTTATCCTCATCTCTTCTATAATGTTTTTATGGAGTATTTTTGATTCAAATATAGGCACATTTTTTGGAGCATTGGGGATGCTCATTGCAGGAATAATTTTTCCATTAATTGCATATTTATTTTTTGTTATATTTTATTCAATTTATTCACTATTTCAGGCAATTCTCCATATTCCAAAACTGAATAAAGACTAAAACATTCTTTTCCATGCAACACCCAATGATGGGTGTTGCTTTTTTTCGTCTTCTATTTAGACTTAATGTATGTGTAAGTCTTACTCATTCTTTTTTCTCGCAGTTATCTTTTTAGTATCGTGTGGGGGAGGTGGAGGAGGAGGCGGTTCTGATTCTGGTGGCTCGGGTGGCAACACTGGTGGTGGTGGCTCTATTAATTTCCCCTCTGTTTCTATCACTTCCGATAAGGAAGATGCAGAAGTTACTACCCAGGTAACCCTTTCTTGGTCTTCTACTAACGCTACTTCTTGTTCGGCCTCCGGCGCTTGGTCTGGAACAAAAGGCACGAGTGGTTCTGAAGCCGTGACGGTTTCTCAAGCAGGTGCTAATACCTTTTCGCTCTCGTGCTCGAATTCTGCTGGTTCGTCTTCATCATCGGTCAGCGTACTAGGTTTCCGTAAATTCAATGGAGTTGCCTTTGACGGGTATTTGAGTGGTGCTGAAATTTTTATTGATGAAAACAGCAACGCCCAACAAGATAGCAACGAATATAGTGCTACCACCGATGGCAACGGTGCTTTCAATCTTAGATATACCGACGGTGTCTTGATTAGCAAGAACGGTACCGATGTCGATACCCAAACGGCATTGAGTAATTATGTGCTTAAGCACAAACTCTCCGGTTACACTGAATCCAAAGTTATTTCCCCCATCACAACCCTAGCTGCATACTTTGAAGATAGCAGCAAACTCAAT
>Ga0181585_10002131_pt1 | contig 17570 bp, 16 predicted proteins | sample 071ome_29_FD_132469 | JGI IMG/M metagenome (GOLD analysis project Ga0181585, IMG submission 132469) | Coastal salt marsh microbial communities from the Groves Creek Marsh, Skidaway Island, Georgia - 071407BT metaG (megahit assembly) | ecosystem: Environmental > Aquatic > Marine > Intertidal... | reverse complement strand
TGGGCAAAACACCCGATTACCCGGGCCTGCCCTTTGTGGCCCCGGGGCATCTTTCTTCTGATGTTGTCGGGCGACTGACCCGTCGTCTGCTGGATTTTGCCGCAACAGAGATGTTTCTGGAATATGCGCCGCCTCTCGGTATTAATGGAATTGTTCGCCTGCCGCCCGGGCAGTATGACGTAATGAAAAAAATCTGAATTTCCGTCTTGTCAGAAAAACCCGGGGCAAGACCCATGACAGGGCGTGAAGGTTATGTTAGCGTTTATTAATATGTCTACGATTAAGGAGCAGATTTATGAAAAAGATTGTTGCAGGTGTTTTGCTGACATTGACCCTTTTCGGGGCGGCCGGGTGTTCAAGTTATCCGACCTGGGTGCCGGAATGGGCACAGGTTGGCTCCGGCGATAGCTGATACTTTAAATTCCGCAAAGGAGCTCAGGCGGTTTTTTCCCGGAGTTCCTTTGCCTTCGCAAGGCCCGGCAGAAACAGGGCCGCTGCCATGATCAGCAGGGCCATGGCGCTCATGATGATAAACAGATCTGCCATCAGATAGCCGTTCTGCAACAGAATAGCGCAAAGCGGCAGAACACTCGCACCCACTGAAAGATTGAGCAGGAACTTGATGCTCAGGATGCGTGTCCGCCATTCATCGGGGACATAGCGCACCATAATGGCGTCGGTTATGGGGATTTGCCCGAATACAAAGCTCATGGCTATGATCATCACCGCCAGCAACGGGAGGTCAGTGAATTGCGAGGCCGCATAGAGAAAGATGCCTTGTCCGGTGGCTATGCTGAAGAGCACGATGCGGGGGGAAGCCCTGTCTATCAACCAGCCCACGCCGATCTGTGCAAATGATGCGATGGCATAGACAATCGAGGCAAGAAGCCCGGTTACGGCAACAGAAACACTGACTTCCGTCATGGAAATCTCAAAATATCTTGGCACCAGAAAGGTCATCGCGCCGAAGATGAACCCGCCTGCAGTCGTGGAAAGTGCCAGGGCAAGAAGGGCACGTAGCCAGCCTTCGGCAAAGCCTGAGACAGCCTGGCCTGAGTTTTTTTGTGATGTAGCCGTCTCCGTTTCGGGGCTGAGCGCAAGCAGGAAGACAACCCCGTAAACAAGACAGAACGCACCGCAGATCAGGAAACTTGCCTGCCAGTCCCCGATAAGCAGAAGCAGGCCGATAATCAGCGGTGCGGCGGCAACACCCATATTGCCAAAAACGCCGTTGATACCAAGTCTGATCCCGACCCGGCCTTCGCGACGCAGCAGCATGGCGATGCCAACCGGATGAAAGATCGATGCGAAAATGCCGATCAGGGCAAGCCCGATCATCAACTGGTCCAGCGTTTGCGCAAGGCTTGTAACAATGGCTGCGATGCCGATCCCGAAATGAAAGACAACCATCATGAGAGACCGCGAATACCGGTCAGCGAGTTTTGCCGAGATGGGCGCCATCGCACCAAAGAGAACAAAGCCCAGGGTGCCGTAACTGATGATATCCTGATACCCGATCCCGAAATGCCTTGCGGCATCGTAGGCGGCCTTGGCAAAGATCAGCATCATGAAATGGTCAAGGAAGTGGCTTATATTGATGAAAATATCCCTGACGGATTTATGCTGAATACGCTGAAGCATTATCAATCCCCGGTTTCCTTATGATCAGAAAGAGTTTTCAAACAACTGCCTGAGATTATCCCGGTCAAGTGGAACCGGATTGCCCCCGCATGACGGATCATCAAGTGCCATGGTGATCAGCTCATCCATGCGGGACTTATCTGCCCCGAGTTCGGTTAAGGTTCGGGGAATGGAGAAGCCGTCATTAAAGCGTTGAACGAAGGCCGTGAAACCGTCAAAACCGCCTTCGATACCGAGATATCCGGTGGCATTGTCAAACCGCTCACGGATGGTGGATGCGTTAAGTTCAAGCACAGCAGGCATGCAGACCGCATTGGTTGTGCCGTGATGGGTATTGAAGACAGCCCCGATGGGATGGCTCATGGCGTGAATGGCGCCCAGTCCTTTTTGAAAACCTACTGCCCCCATCATGGCAGCACTCATCATATGAGACCGGGCTTCAATATTGCCCCCGTCTTCATAGACAAGCGGCAGGTTTTCGATAACAAGCCTCATCCCTTCAAGCGCAATCCCCTGTGACATCGGATGGTAGTGCGGGCTTGAAAAAGCCTCAACGCAATGGGCGAAGGCATCCAGACCTGTTCCGGCGGTGATAAATTTCGGCATGCTGACGGTGAGTTCGGGATCAGCGATCACCACCGAGGGCAGGACCCTGGGATGAAAGATGATTTTCTTCACATGTGTCTTTGAATTGGTGATGACGCTGGCGCGCCCGACCTCAGAACCTGTTCCGGCTGTTGTCGGCACCGCGATGATAGGTTTGATGGCATCGGCATCGGCACGGGTCCACCAGTCCCCGATATCCTCAAAATCCCAGACGGGACGTGTCTGCCCGCACATGAAGGCAACCATCTTGCCGAGATCAAGCCCTGATCCGCCGCCAAAGGCAATGACTCCGTCATGGCCACCTTCCCGGAAAACCCTGATCCCATTTTCGAGATTGGTTTCATCAGGATTTGGGTCCACATCGGCAAAGATCGCACGGCCAAGCCCCGCGGCGTCAAGAATATCTAGCGCTCTTGTGGTGATATCCACCTTGGCAAGGCCGCGGTCAGTTACCAGAAGCGGCTTTTTCATACCGGCCTGTGCGCAGGCTTCGGGAAGTTCGGTGATGCGGCCGGCACCGAAACGGATAGCAGTAGGATAAGACCAGTTGGCGGAAATAGTCATGTTGTTCTCTTTTTAAGATGGAAAGATTTCGGACGGGTCAGGTTGTGGTAACCGATGACGGAAAGACCACCGCCACGGCCGGTATCCTTGCATCCGGTCCAGCATAATCCCGGGTCAAGGTAATCGGCTCTGTTCATGAAAACAGTACCGGTTTCAATCTCGTTGCCTATGCGCTCGGCGCGGCTGATATCCGTGGTCCAGAGACTGGCCGTCAATCCGTAATTGGAATCGTTCATCAGGCGCACTGCTTCGGCATCGTCGGTCACCCGCATGATCCCGACAACAGGGCCAAAGCTTTCCTCACGCATGACGTCCATCTCGTGGGTTACATCGGTCAGGATCTGTGGGGAAAGATATGCTCCGCCGTCATCTTCGGGCAGTGGTTCAATATGTGCCGTTGCCCCTTTGCTGAGAGCGTCGCGGATTTGTTCACGTACGGTTTCGGCAAAGCGGGGATGAGCCATCGGCCCGAGCGTGGTTTCAGGATCAAGGGGATTGCCAAGTTTGAGCGTTTTTACCCACGCAACAGCTTTTTCAAGGAAGGCATCATAGACTTTTTCATGCACATAAATACGCTCAATGCCGCAACAGCACTGACCGGAATTGAACATGGCCCCGTCCATGAGCGTATCCACCGCGGCATCTATATCCGCATCTTCCATGACGTATCCCGGATCCTTGCCCCCGAGTTCGGTGCTGACACCGGTGAACGTTCCGGCGGCAGCTTTTTCCATTGCCCGCCCTGCTGAAACAGATCCGGTGAAATTGATGAAATCGAACCGCCGCTCCCCGATCAGGCGAAGCGTTGTGTCATGATCAAGATAGATATTCTGAAACACATCTTGGGGCACGCCGGCCTCGTGAAAGGCTCTCGCCATGCGTTCACCTGCCAGCAGGGTCTGGGTGGAATGTTTCAGCACCACCGTGTTGCCGGCAATCAGCGCTGGCGCGACTGTATTGATGGCGGTCATGTAGGGGTAGTTCCAGGGGGCAATGACGAAAACAACACCGTGCGGAATTCGTCTGATGTAGCGTTTAAAAGTTTCATCCTCCCCGACCTCAATATCGGCAAGCGATGTCGCGGCAATCTTTGCCATATGGCCTGCTCTTTCATCGACGCCGCGGAATTCGCCGCCGAAGCGCACCGGCCTTCCCATCATATGGGCAAGTTCGACCACCATCTCATCGCCCATGGCGCCGAGGGCAGCCACCCCTTTTTCAACAAGTGCAATCCGTTCGGAAAGCGGTCTTGACGCCCATCCGGGTTGCGCCTTGCGCAGGGCTGAAATCTTGCCGCAGGCGTCATCAAAAGAGAGGGTTTCCCTTGTGGCAAAGATGGAGCCATCGATGGGAGAAAGGCATGTGAGTGTCTTCGTCATAGGATCACCAATATTTATATCAGGCTTTTTCAAAACCGCGGGCAACTTCCCAGTCGGTCACAATCCGGTTGAACTCTTCGATTTCCCACTCAGCGCATCGCGCGTAATGATCAATTACCCAGTCTCCCATTGCCGCGCGCAACATTTTGGAACGCATCAGCTTATCCCGGGCATCGCTCAGGGTTTGGGGGATACTTCCGGTCCGGCCCTTATATACGTCACCTCTCGCCGGGGGCTGAAGTTCAAGCCCTTCTTCGATGCCGGCAATACCGGCGGCGATCTGGGCGGCCAGCGCGAGATAGGGGTTGAGATCCGATCCCCCGATCCGGCATTCGACACGTACAGATTTCGTACCCTCACCGCAGAGACGGAAACCGGCGGTTCTGTTGTCAACGGACCAGATGGTTCGTGTCGGCGCGAACGTGCCCTTCATGAATCTTTTGTAACTGTTGATATAGGGGGCGAGGAAATACGTGCTGTCTGCGGCGTATTTCAACAATCCCGCCATGTAGTTTTTCATCACCGGGGACATGCCGAGTTCATCGGAAGAGTCATAAAACGCGTTCTTGCCATCTTTCCACAGTGACTGGTGGATATGGCTTGATGATCCGACACGGCTATGATCCCATTTGGCCAGAAAACTTGCGGCGTGGCCCTGCTGCCAGGCGATTTCCTTGATCGCATGTTTGGCGATCGTGTGGTAATCCGCGGTCAACATGGCTTCGGCATATTTGATATTGATCTCTTCCTGCCCGGCCTCGGCTTCACCTTTCGAATTTTCAACCGGGATACCGGCGGCGTAGAGATGATTGCGCACCGGCCGCAGAACATGCTCTTCCTTGGTTGTCTGCAGGATGTGATAATCTTCGTTATATCCTGAAATCGGCTCAAGATTGCGGTACCCGTCTTTGCGGATCTCATCGAAGCTTTTTTCAAAGAGGAAGAATTCAAGCTCAGTCGCCATCATGGCCTCATAGCCCATTTCACGCAGACGCTCGACCTGCGCCTGAAGCACGGCTCTCGGTGAATGGGGCACATTGGCGTGGGTGTGATGATCAATGACATCGCAAAGCACCATCACCGTTCCCTCAAGCCACGGAACAAGGCGCAGGGATTTGAGGTCAGGCTGCATGATATAATCGCCATATCCCTTTTCCCAGGATGTTGCCTGATATCCGTCCGGGGTGGCCATTTCAAGATCGGTGGCAAGGAGGTAGTTGCAGCAATGCGTTTCCTGCCAGGCGGAATCGATGAAATGCCGGGCGTGGAACCGCTTGCCGAGCAGGCGGCCCTGCATATCCACAATACAGGCCAGCACCGTATCGATCTGCTTGTTTTCAACCATTGGGACAAGATCATCCCAGTGCAGTGCTGTTGTCATATTCTCCTCCAATATTAATTTTTCCGGAAACTCGTCCTGCCGCAACAGTGCTAAGCTTCACTGCACTGATAGCCGGATCGGGCCAGCCATTCAGGATTAATCTCAATTCCCCATCCCGGCTTGTCCGACACTGTAGCATGACCATTTTCAATACGGTACGGAGTTTCTGTATAAAGACCTTCCTGCCAAGGATAATAGTCAGGACCTTCAATGGCAAACTCAAGGTATTTGCCTGCGTTTGGTATGGCCTGCAAAAGGTGCATCGTAAACAGGGTGACAAGCGAAAGATTGGCGCAATGCGGGGTAACAGGCAGACCTGCCGCCTCAGCCATGCGGCAGACACGCAGTGTTCTGCTGATACCGCCGAGATAGAGGATATCCGGCTGAACGATATCCACCGCCCGCATGTCAATCATCCTCTTCCAGGTGGGCAGGTCACAATCCTGCTCACCGCCGGTGACGTCAATATCAAGCGCATCGGTGACTTGTTTGGTTTGCTCAAGCTCCCAGTAAGGGCAGGGCTCTTCGTAATGGCAGAAGCCATGATCCTGAAGCATATGGCCTATTTCAATCGCGCGGTCAGGGCTGTAGCAGCTGTTCGCATCGATAAGCAGGTCGACATCATCGCCGAGTTCACGGCGCATGGTCGGAATAATTTCTTCGGTCCGGCCGGGCCATTCATCCTGGTTGCGTCCGACTTCCGCCCCGGCACGTACCTTAAAGGCATCAAAGCCGAATTTGTCTTTCAGCGCTTTCAGTCGGTCAGCCTCTTCCTTAGGGGTGATATCACGTTTCATTGAACTCGCGTAGGCACGGATCGGGCCCGGTGTCCCGCCTAGGAGGCTTGCCACGGGTTTGCCGGCAATCTTGCCGCGGAGATCCCAGATGGCCGTGTCCAGCCCCGCCATGGCACGTCTTAAGTATGATCCGGGAAATTTGTGTTCACGTTCCGTGATCAGATCAAGCAGATCATCAAGGTCGTTTGTGTCCTTGCCCAGTGACCAGGGGGCAACCTGCCGGTGCAGGACCTGGCAGGTGATATCGCTGTGATAGGTGGAGACCTGCCCCCAGCCTTCGGCACCATCTTCAGCAGTGACACGGACGAAGCCAACATACTTATTGCAAAATGTTTCAATGGATTTCAGTTTCATATGCCGTCTTCTTTCTAAGCCTCGCCTATGATGATGCTGGCGGCTTTCTCACCTACCATAATAGCAGGTGCGTTGGTGTTTCCAGATGGAATTGTCGGAAAAATCGAAGCATCGGCAATCCGGAGATTTTCAACGCCATGCACTTTTAGTCTTTCATCTACTACGGCGGATTTGGCATCCCGGCCCATCCGGCAGGTGCCGCATTGATGAAAGACCGTCCAGCTGATGTCACGGGTTGTTTCAAGGATCTGATCATCGGTTTCCATCTGCGGGCCCGGGAAGATTTCTTTTTCCGTCAGCTCGGCAAGTGAGGGCATGGCGGCAATACGCCGGACAAGGTGCGTTCCGGCGATCATCTGCTGGCAATCCTTTTCGGTGGCGAGATAGTTGGCGTGCATCCGCGGGGCCTCCATCGGATCAGGAGACCGGATTTCAAGGTATCCCCGGCTTTCGGGTTTGCATGGATTAAACCCGATCTTATAGGCGGGGAACGGGTCAGGATTCATTAATGGCCTTACGCCTGTCGGGGCGCGGGTATAACTCATGGGCATGAAATAGAGCTGCAGATCAGGTGGCCCCGAAGCGTCTTCGAGCCAGACAAACCCGCCTCCCTGATTAAGGCTCATGGTCAATGGCCCTTTGCGGAGAAGAAGAAACTGGAGGCCTGCCATGACTTTTCCCCACCACGGGCGCAGAACCTGATTGAGCGTCGGCACCTTTGAGCTGTAAACCAGCTCAAGTCCGAGATGATCAACAAGGTTGCGGCCGACATGGGGCTGATCCTTGATAACGGGAATGCCGAATTTCTTTAAAAGAGCGCCCGGGCCGATACCGGACAGTTGCATCAGTTGAGGTGTGTTGATCGCGCCGCCACAGAGGATCACTTCACGGCTGGCCTGAACGTTGATTTTCCGGCCATTCAGCATGTATTCCACGCCCTTCGCGGTCTGGCCTTCAAGCAGAATGCGGGTAACATGTGCATGCGTGATGATCGTGAGGTTGGGCCGGGATGCCGATGGTTTGAGATAGGCCTGGGCTGTCGATGCCCTTAACCCGTTGCGGGTGGTGATCTGAAAAAGCGCAGCGCCTTCCATGTTCCCTGCGTTGTAATCTTTATTGGCGGGGATACCGGCTTCTTCGGCGGCGTTGATATAGGCCTGGCATAAGGGATGCGCCATGGAGCTGATATCCGTGACGCCGAGCGGTCCGTTGGTGCCGCGCTGATCTTTTTCAGGACCAAGCCAGTCTTCCATGCGGCGGAACATGGGTTCCACATCTTTCCAGCCCCAGCCCGGGGCAACTCTGCCCCATTCTTCGTAATCCTCCTGATGGCCCCGCACATACACCATGGCGTTGATGGAGGAAGACCCGCCCAAAACCTTACCCCGGGGCCAGTAGATGGAGCGGTTGTTGAGATTGGGTTCGGCTTCGGTCTGATATTTCCAGTTATAGCGTTTGTCGTAAAAAACTTTGCCATAGCCGATGGGGATATGCAGCCATGGGTTCTTGCCCCACGGGCCCGCTTCAAGGACGAGGACCCGTGTCCGGGGGTTTTCGGTCAGCCTTGCGGCAATCACTGATCCGGCTGAACCGGCGCCGACAATAACATAATCAAATTCAGCCATTCTGCACTCACGATCATACGTGATCAAATATCCCTGCAAGCGTTTTTACCTGCTTTTAGTGTGACGCTCACGATCCTTGATGTTGTTGGAATTATGCGGTTTATCTGGTCACTCAGGGCATTACACTAGTTTCGATTCTGGTATGTATTATCTGCTGGAGAAGTGAATATGGCAATCATCAGTTTTCAAAAAACCGGCTGAATTGGAAAGAATTTATGCCCCCCGCTTAAGGCTGTTTTTTCGCCTTTGATATGCGGAAGAGACAGCCGCAACGGAAAGTCTGGCCGTTGTTAAGAGTTGACGGAACATAAGCCTGCGGACAATACTGGTTATGAGGGCTGAGATTATTTTAAAATTCTGCCAATCGGCAGAGCGGAAAGACTGTTAAAAAAGCCAACATTAATAATTGGTTGGGTAAAAAAATAAAAGACAGTTCCGCCAGGGGGGTTGAGCAGATAATGCCAAAGACAGTCATGACATATATTCGCTGTATAGACGCGATGAACCGTTTTATCGGCCGTATAGCGATGTATATGATCTTTGTGCTTGTTGGCGTTTTGCTCTGGTCCTCTTTGTCGAAAACATTTTTCTCCCCATCCTTGTGGACGCTTGAGACCGCCCAGTTCGTCATGGTGGCGTATTATGTTCTTGGCGGGCCGTATTCCATCCAGTTGGGGTCAAGTGTGCGCATGGATCTCTTTTACGGCAGCTGGTCGCTCAGAACCAAAGCATGGGTTGATCTGGTAACCGTGGTGTTTCTCTTCTTCTATCTCGGGGTGCTTTTCTATGGAGCGGTGGGATCAATGGCCTACTCCCTCGGTTATTTCGGCACAGAACCGTTTGCATATTTCCGTGATCTGTTCACGTTGATTTTTACCGAAGGTGTGGACGCCGCAAGCGACAAACTTGGGTATATGGAACGAAGTTCAACGGCATGGAGGCCCTATCTGTGGCCGATTAAGCTGGTTTTATGTTTCGGGGTTTTCCTCATGTTGCTTCAGGTGCTGGCGGAATTCTGCCGTGATCTTGCCCGGCTCAGAGGAGTGCAGATCTGATGTCGCATGAACTGATTGCCATGACCATGTTCGGGGCCATGATGCTGATGCTGATGACGGGCCAGCGTGTCTTTGGCGCGATTGGTTTTGTGGGCGCGGCGGCGGGGCTTTTACTGTGGGGGACAGGCGGCGTTGATGTGCCGTTCTCAGCGGCGATGAAACTCATGAAATGGTATCCGCTCCTGACCTTGCCGATGTTTATTTTCATGGGTTATGTGCTCTCGGAAAGCCGGATCGCGGATGATCTTTACCGGATGTTTCATGTCTGGATGGGGCCGGTGCCGGGCGGTCTTGCCATTGGAACGATAGGCCTGATGGTGCTGATTTCAGCAATGAACGGGCTGTCGGTTGCGGGTATGGCAATCGGTGCCACCATCGCCCTGCCAGAGTTGCTGAGGCGGAATTACGACAAACTCATGGTCACGGGCGTGATACAGGCAGGTTCAAGCCTTGGCATACTTGTCCCGCCGTCGGTGGTGCTGGTGCTTTATGCGATGATAGCACGTCAGCCTGTCGGCCAGCTCTGGCTTGCCGGAATTGTCCCCGGGTTGATGATGGCAGGGATGTTCATCCTCTATATCTTTATCCGCTGCAGGCTCAGGCCTTCTCTCGGGCCTGTGCTCCCGGCCGAAGAGAGGAATGTGCCGCTTGCCGAAAAGATGCGGCTGTTACGGGCGGGGTTGCTGCCTCTCGGCATTTTCGCCGCGATGATGGTGCCGTTTGTCAATGGCTGGACATCGCTTGTGGAAAGCTCCGCCATCGGTGCTATGACGGCTTTTGTCACGGCAATCCTGAAGGGAAGGATGACCAGGGAAGTGTTTGAGGTGTCGGTCCGGCAGACACTCGGCATTTCCTGCATGTTCATGTGGATCATTCTTGCCGCGCTCGGCTTTGGTGCGATTTTTGACGGCCTCGGCGCCGTCCGTGCCATTGAGGTGCTGTTTACCGAACAGCTGGGTCTGTCTCCATGGATGATACTCATCCTGATGCAGTTGAGTTTTATCCTGATGGGCACATTTCTCGATGACACCGCCATGCTGGTGATCGTTGCCCCTTTGTACGTGCCCCTTGTCAGCGCATTGGGCTTTGATCTAATCTGGTACGGAGTGCTCTATACGATCACGACCCAGATTGCGTATATGACGCCGCCTTTCGGCTACAATCTCTTTCTGATGCGCGCAATGGCACCGCCGGAAATCGGGTTAAAAGACATTTACCGGTCTATTATTCCGTTTGTTGTGGTTATGGCACTGGCGCTTGCGCTGGTCATGATTTTCCCGGGCATCGCCCTTTGGCTGCCTGAATTCGTTTACGGGAAGTGATTAGAAAGGAGCCCTGATGTGGATATTCAACCCTTAACCCCACATCCGATAACAACATATAACACTAAAAAACAGGAAGGAGACATATTATGACAACCAGACGTAATTTTATCGTTGGAACGGCAGTTGGTGCGGTAGCGGCACCACTGGCTGCTCCTGCCATCGCACAGTCGACCATCAAATGGCGGATGCAGACCTATGCCGGCGGTGCGCTGGCAGAACATGTGGTTAAGCCTGCGATTGACATGTTCAACAAAATTGCCGGCGACCGTATGCAGATTGAGCTCTTTTTTGCAGATCAGCTTGTCCCGACCGGTGAACTTTTCCGGGCGATGCAGCGCGGAACAATCGATGCGGTTCAGTCGGATGACGATTCCATGGCATCACCGACGGAAGTGACGGTTTTCGGTGGGTATTTCCCTTTTGCCAGCCGCTATTCCCTCGATGTGCCTGTTCTCTTCAACCAGTATGGACTGAATGAGATCTGGGATGAGGAATACGCCAAGGTAGGGGTCAAGCATATCAGCGCCGGTTCCTGGGATCCGTGCCATTTTGCCACGAAAGATCCTATTAACAGCCTTGCCGATCTCAAGGGCAAACGTGTCTTCACCTTCCCGACGGCCGGACGATTCCTCAGCCAGTTCGGGGTGGTTCCGGTCACCCTGCCCTGGGAAGATATCGAGGTTGCTGTCCAGACAGGTGAGCTTGATGGTATCGCATGGTCCGGCATTACCGAAGATTACACGGTGGGCTGGGCTGATGTGACCAATTATTTCCTCACCAACAATATATCCGGTGCGTGGATTGGTCATTTCTTTGCCAATATGGGCCGCTGGGAAGAGCTGCCTGAAGATCTTAAGTTGTTGCTCAAGGTTTGCATGGAACAGTCTCATTACTATCGCCAGTGGTGGTACTGGGGCGGTGAAGCGGCCCTTCGTGTCAATGGCACCAAGATGAAACTGACATCTATTCCGGATGCTGAATGGGCTCAGGTTGAAGCCGCTGCCCGCAAGTTCTGGGATGAAATTGCGGCGGAGTCCCCGACCAAGGCAAAGGTGGTTGAAATCTTCAAGCGCTATAACTCGGATATGGAAAAAGCTGGCCGGCCATATCGGTACAGCTGACGTATTCTTGCCTGAAAAATTATTGATCTGACGAATGGGAGCTCCGCCTTGGCGGGGCTCCCGGCTTTTTCCTGAAAAGATGTGTCCGCGTTCTGTCAGAAATAAATGATTTACGGGCTTTTCAGCGTGATGGTGTTTTCGTAAAACTTACACTGGCCATGGCAAGGTGGTCTTGATAGAGGTGGATAAACATCAGGGTGAAACCATGACAATACTTATGATCGGGGCTGGTCAGGCGGCGCTGACCACTGCGGAAAAATATCGCGCGCTGGGCGGGGATGACGAGGTGATCCTTCTCGGAGATGAGCTGTATCTGCCCTATCAGCGCCCCCCTTTATCCAAAGCGTATCTTGCAGGAGATATGGCGCTTGAACGTCTTTATCTCCGGCCCCCGGAATGGTTTGAGAAAAACAACATCAGCATCCGGCCTGGCTGTCTTGTCGAGACCATTGACAGGGCGGGAAAAACGGTAGGGCTCCATGATGGTGAAATTCTTGGCTACGACAAGCTTGTGCTGGCGACAGGCTCCCGGGCGCGGCCTCTGCCGGAAAAACTGACAAAATCGGCAGAAGGCATCTATACCTTACGCAGTCTCAAAGATATCGATACCATGCGGGATGAATTTAAGCCTGGCCGACGCCTTGTGGTTGTTGGTGGCGGATATATCGGGCTTGAGGCCGCCGCCATTGCCCGCAAGCTTGGGCTTGAGGCGACGGTTGTCGAAGCTGCTCCGCGCATCCTCGGCCGGGTTGCAAGTGCTGAAACAGCAGACTTTATCCGAGACATGCATCTTGCCCATGGGGCCAAAATACATGAAGGCACGGGCCTTGCGTCCTTTGAGATATCGGGTCACCGCGTTACCGCCGCGATCCTGAGCGATGAGACGAGGATTGAAGTCGATTTTGTGATTGCAGGTATCGGTATTCTTGCCAATACGGAACTTGCAGAGGCGGCTGGCCTTGATTGCGACGAGGGTATTCTTGTCAACGAGCAATGCCGGACAAATGATCCGGATATCTACGCTTGCGGGGACTGCACCCGGTTTGAATATGAAGGTGAGCGTATCCGGCTTGAGAGCGTTGGTAACGCAATCGATCAGGGTGAGGTCGTGGCGGCCAATCTTGCGGGGCAAGAGACATCCTATAACCCGAAACCCTGGTTCTGGTCAGATCAGTACGACATGACATTGCAGATTGCCGGTCTCAATATGGGGTATGACAACACCATTGTCCGGCAGGGCGCCAGGGAAGGGACGCAATCTGTCTGGTATTACAAATCCGACACCTTGCTTGCGGTGGATTCCCTTGGTGATCCGCGCACCTACATGATTGCAAAACGTATTCTTGATGCCGGTAAAAATGTGCCTAAGGCCATCGCATCAGATCCGGAGGCAAATCTCAAAGACTGGCTCTGACCGGCGTCAGGTTTATCTCTGCTGACTGGTAGGTCAGCACACAGATCTTGCAAATCTCTTTATTTGCTCGACTATAAGGGGTAGTTTAAAGCAAATACACCTAACCATTGGTTATCAGGGGCGGAAGGAAGATCGGGGTCATGCTCGGGCAGATTGATGCAATAAGGGCTGAAGTATTCGGGCAATCATCTGCTCTCGCGCAGATTGCCGTTATACTTTTTGTTGTCTCCATCATTCTCCTGTTGCTTTCTCTTGTCAGTTTTCAGTTATCCCGTATCAGGCAACGTGAAGAAGACAGAAGATACAGAAATCAAAGAAATGTTCCGGTAGATACTGCACCTCGCACCCAACCGGTTGTCAGCGTATCCTGGGGCCAGTTTGAAGAAGATAAAGATCAAGAGGCATCCGGCATCACCGCAAGTCAGGCTGAGGTGAAGCCGGAAATTTTACCGGAAGAATTGCATGAAGACACAGTGGCCGACCTTCCGCAGCAAGAAGAGGTGGTCTCGGATAAGGTGATCGGGGAGATGCCGGTTAATGTGACCTATCTCAACCGGAGTAGTGCGAATAATTCAGGTTCTGTCCAGGCACGAAGAGGGGCAGATCTCTCCGGTCAGAGAATAGGGCCTCTTGTTTTCCATTCATCCAAACCCGATACCCTTCCGGAAACGCCGTCCGAAAAAGATGCCGGGCTTACGGATGAAAATCTGGACGGGTTCATCTTCAATCAGCGCAGAAGGGCGGAGCCGGCCAAATCGCCCCGGCCCGTCATGTACGATCATCCGGAAACTGATGCACCAGCGGCCACGACAAATTCTCTGTCTTCCACCGCGCCGCCGCCGGATACTTCTGATGATCAGGCATTTGCTGAACTTGGAAAGATCGAAGATCTCATGAAGGAGTTGAAAAAAACCTATCAGGCGGGGCAGATTTCTTCTGATGTTTACGCGACCCGAAGCCGGAAATTGTATGATGAAGCACAGCAGCTGATGGCAAAATTGTGAAATTTTTAAGCCGGATTTGGCTATGAAATAGATATTGAGATTGTAGCCTCAGAAATGGTATGATTAAACCCTTGTATTTTTTAGGTTCCTATGAATTGTTGTGTTAAAATGGAACCTGTTTGGTGATCAGATTTTTCTTTAAGTGTTTTTTATTTGAATCTTGTCAGATAAGGGCTCCGGGGGTAGAGGTATGGTTGCATCCGGCATCATGATTGCAAACGTAAAAGGTGGGGTGGGTAAGAGCACGCTTACCTGTTACCTCGCTGATTATCTGCGTCTGCGCAAGCCGCGACTTTCCATGACCGTCATCGATACCGACCTTCAGGGCAGCAGTTACGAAAGCCTGTCGCCTGTTTTTCCTAAGGGTTCGGTCCGGCATCTCCCTATCAGCGGCCGGTATGATGCGGTTAACGTTATGACGCTGGATACGCTGATGCGGAGTGAGCTGTCGGGCAGTAATCATATAACGCTTCTGGATACCTCTGCAGGAAAGCCGGAAACACTGCATCAGGCAATCATGATGTGCCGATGCCTGTTGGTGCCTGTTTCCCTGTCCTGGACAGATATTCGCCCGACCTCCGATTTCATTCGTGAAATCCAGGAGCTAAAAGACAATTCCGAAAGTCTTACCCCGCATCTGATTGTTGTCCCGAACAGGCTTCCGCCGCAGCAACGCAACCTGAATTATCTTGCCAAAGCACTGACCGATATGGATGTGGTGATTGCACCCGGCTTGTCGGAATTATCGGTCATCAAGCATCAGTCGGAAAGATTTTCCGGTCTGGGAGGTACATATGGGACGAGATTTTTCGATGAGTTCGAGCGTTTCGGCCAGTTCATCTGTGACTATGTGCTGACGGGCAAGCTTGATCAGATCTACAGCGACAGCAATGTCGTCCCCTTGTGGGGATAGTCTTTACATGTGATAAAGACAGTGTTGTAACACTTTTCCCAGAATAGAATTTCCAAATGAAAAAGCTTGTTCTTCTTGCTGTCCCCCTTATTGCCATCGGATATTACCTCTATGTTCAAATGGGTATAACGGCACAATCAACACAGAAAATCGTTGCCGAAATTGAGCTTGTGAACGCCTGTGATGTGCCGTCTGATTACTTTGCCGTTAAGAACTTGCAAAACGGGCGGATATATTCTCTGGCCAAGGGCCGCGTCAGCATTGATGCGGTGCAGGGGGAAAAACTTCAACTGGTGCTCAGCCCGAGATACAAGGACGTGGAATACGATGGGATGATTTTCAAGGCGAAAACATCACAGCGTGTGACGGCGGACTGTTCTTTCGGGGAAAAGCAGCGAGGCGTCACCGAAGGGCTGAACAAGACCTTCAGTTCAGGTGATTGATCCGTGCCGTATCTTTTGCTTAGTTAAGACAGAAGCTGAGGCAGATCAGATATTCCTGTCATGGTGAAATCTTTTGTGATTTCAACTCGGCTCACACTGTCCTATCATATGTTTAGCATGAAAACACTAGGCCCGACGGTGAAATGAGCACATATCTGACAACAAAAGAGGTGGCGGCTCTTATGCGTGTCAAAGAGCGCAAGGTCTATGATCTTGTGGCACGGGCGCTCATTCCCTATCACAAGACAACGGGCAAACTGCTCTTTCCGCGAGACGACATCATGCATTGGCTGGAGCACGGCAGGAAACCGGCCACCCGTCCGGCCACCATAACCGGCAGTCACGATCCGTGTCTTGAAGATGTTTTGCGCCAGTCAGGGGCGAATATTGCGTCGATCTGGAATGGCAGCAGCGAAGGGTTGGTGTTGGTTGAAGAAGGCAAGGCGGCCGCCAGTGCCCTGCACATCTTTGATCCTGCTGACCAGTCGTGGAATATAAATACCGTGCGTGAGCGTTTCGCTTCTGAAAATTTTGTCCTGATTGAATGGGCAAGACGGCGGCGGGGTTTGATCACGACGACACAACTCGAAGGCCGCATCACCGGGTTTGGTGATATCAGCGGCCATCGTATCTGTCTGCGGCAGAAAGGTTCAGGCAGTCAGTTGCTGTTTGATGATCTGATGGCACGAAACGGTGTTGAGCGTGATGCAATTCACGAGGCTTGCGAAAAGCATACGGAACTTGAAGCCGTTCTTTCCCTGATTGAAGGAATTGCCGATATTTCCTTCGGGCTTGAATACCTGGCCCGCCGGTATAAGCTTGGCTTTGTGCCGGTGCTTGAAGAGCGTGTTGATCTGCTTGTCTCCCGGCAGTTTTATTTTGAAGATGAGTTTCAGCAATTTCTCCGCTTCTGTGAAAGCACCGAATTTAACCGGATAAGAGACAGTTATCCCGGCTATGATTTTACGCATCTCGGTGCCGTTCACTTCAATTCAGCGTGACCTGTTTCTTGATCTATTTCGCGTTGGGGAAGAAAAGCTTTTTCCCGTTCACCTCATAAGAGGCGATGGTCTTTTGCCCTTTTTCTGAAACCAGCCAGTCAATAAAAGCCTGACCTTCCCGGGATTTAACGGTCGGACATTTTTCCTGGCTGATCAGCATGACCCCATAGGGGTTGAACATATCCTCGTCACCTTCGACCATAATGGTGAAATCGCCCTTGTTGCCAAAATTTATCCAGGTTGCACGGTCCGTCAGGGTATAACCGCCCATCCCTATAGCGGTGTTGATCGTCGCTCCCATGCCGGAACCTGTTTTACGGTACCATGTGCCTGATGCCGCTTCCTGATCAATGCCGGCTGCGGCCCAGAGGGATTTCTCTTTGCTATGGGTGCCGGAATCATCCCCACGTGAAGCAAACAGCGCCTTGGCAGCCAAAACTTTTTTCATTGCAAGAACCGCGTCATCAAGACCTTTGATCCCGGCGGGATCCGCCGCAGGCCCGATAATCACAAAATCATTATACATGACGTCATATCGGCGTTCAGCATAGCCTTCTGCCACAAATTTATCTTCCCGCTTGCGACTGTGGACAAACAGAACATCGCCGTCGCAATTCATGGCATTCTTGATGGCGGCACCGGTGCCGACAGCGACAACATTCACGGTTATGCCTGTATCGGCTTTAACCACGGGCAGAATGTAATCATATAGACCCGAATTCTTCGTCGAGGTTGTGGACTGCACAATGATCGTATCTTCTGCAAAGGCAGAATTCATGATCATCATCGCGGTGGTTGCGGTGAAAAAGATTTTTCTGAACATTTTTCGTCTCCTTTGGTTGCGTCATGGTTGATGTTTTAAATCACCAGCTCTCCCGCCAGATAGGCCTGTGCCGGAAGAGAGACAGGTTTTTTAAAAAACGCGGATGAAAGGCTGTGCTCACATA